>Ga0181347_1000010_pt1 | contig 59145 bp, 87 predicted proteins | sample Su13VDMM110SN_FD_130102 | JGI IMG/M metagenome (GOLD analysis project Ga0181347, IMG submission 130102) | Freshwater viral communities from Lake Michigan, USA - Su13.VD.MM110.S.N | ecosystem: Environmental > Aquatic > Freshwater > Lake | place: USA: Michigan | collected 2013-07-16
GGGGGGGGGGGGGGGGGGTATACTAGAGTTAGACCCCTACCCCATTCCTAGAAAAAGCAAATCGCTCAAATTTGAGCAATGGTATTTCGCCAAAAATAAAATCGCTGTTGCGTTCCGTTTTGTGTTCGGGCTAGCAATTCGCCGCGACCTGAACCGACTGCGAACGACGCCCCGCCAAAAGCGGGAGCGGGCATTGCGAGACGATTTCGATCACCGGCCTATGCCGGGATACTTGCGTCAGCCGGGAGGCGGCGCATGAAGCGACACGCAACAGCCCCTGTCCGATCGCCAACGGCTAGGGCCGTTCCCGTTCGGCAATCGCCGACGAAAAAGCCCGAGCCGATCCCGCAAGACCGGGAACGCCCTTGGACCGAAGCGGAGGTTCGAAACCTTCGGAAGCACATTGGCGACGGTCTGTCATACGGGCAGATTTGTCGCGAGCTTCCGGGCCGCACGCGGAACATGATCATCGGCAAATGCCGACGCCTTGGCATCCGCGAAGTGATGACGCCAGAGGCTCGCCGGGCGCGAGCATCCCAACACATAAACGCAAAGAACTTCGCGGCGCGCATGCGTCGCGGCGCGGTCATCAGCACGGCGCTGGATACGATCTTGCAGGCCAAGGCGACGCCGCTCGAAGCCTTGGGCGATCGCGGCTGCAAGTGGCCTATGGGCGATCCCAAGGCGACGGGCTTCGGGTTCTGCGGATGCGAGCGCGTGAGAAAGGGCAACTATTGCGAGGCGCATATGCGCGTCGCATACGAGCCCGAAACGCCGCGCCGGAAGCGCGTCGAAAGGCTCGCCGACGTGGTCGACGGCAAATGGGCAGCATAGGGACAAGAGCGATGATGGACGCACTAAACAAAAACCGGAAAATATACACCGAAGCGACGGCGGCTGTTTCGCACCTGACGCTGAAGCGGATCGCGCACAAGGCGGAAGGCGCAAGGATCGACGCCGCGCTTGCCAAGGCGAGCGCGGACGCAGAAAAAGCCCTGTCCGCTATCGAAGCGGCGGAAAGCATGCCGATCGCGCCAGAGGCGCAGCCAGAGGCGATTGAACGGCATTTTCAGAATGGTCGACCGATCGACGAAGAGCAGCCGCAGCCGTAAGCTTGCGCCAGTAGGCGAAACGGTTTCGAAATGCGGCGGCGGTGGTTCCGCGCAATCGACCGGGCGACAAGGCAACCCCCAACCCAGCCCGCCCCGCCCGGTCGATTGTCCAGCATTTCGGGGAGCCCGAAGTTGAGTAACCCAGTAACGACGGCGGGAAGCTCGCCGGGCGACAAGCCGAAGACGCCAAAATTCGACGCGCTGTCCGATCGACGGAAGCGTTTCGTCGAAGAATACATGATCACGCTCAACGCAACGCGGGCCGCGCTAGCGGCTGGCTATAGCCCTGACACCGCGCGGTCGCAGGGCTCGCGCCTGTTGACTTTTGTCGACATTGGCGAGGCCATTTCCGAACTTGCTTCCATACGCACGGGGCTGTCAAAGGTTTGGGTTCTGGATCAAATCGCGCAGGATGCGCAGACGGGCCTAGGCAATTTTGCGGAATGGGACGCCGCTGGAAATCTGACGATGAAGGCTTCGGATGAACTCACCGAAGAGCAACGCCTTCGTATAAATATCAAGCGGACTTGGGGTAAGTCGCCATCGCTCGAAGTGAAGCTTGTCGATCGTCAAGCGGCGCTGTTCAAGCTCGCCGAAGTCTTCGGCCTGACGAAGCAACCGGCGCAAGTCGGCGGCGACATCAATATCGGGCAAGCCGTCTTCGTTCGCGCGCCTGTCGCCTCTCGCGAAGATTGGGAAAAGCAAATGCGCGAACTCAACGAAGAGCGCGCGCGACAGGATGCGGGATTGATTGAGGGCAAGGTTATTAAGTGAGCGCCGCAGTCACGAACCTTTCCGCGTGGAAGGCGTTCAAGGAAAAGCAGGCGAACAAGATCGCACCGGCTCCCGAGCCGAAGACGCTCGAAGCGCCGCGCGAAATCGTCCCGATGTTCAAGACCGATACAGGCTTGATCGTTGACGAAGTCTGGACGCCGACCTTTGTGCAACTTCGATTGATTGGCTGTCCTGCGTTTGAGTTGCTCGCGTGGGGCAACCGTGGCGGCGGCAAATCCGATTGGCTTCTCGCCGACTTCTGCAACGATGTAAAAACGGGCCTAGGCGCAGATTGGCGCGGGCTTATCCTGCGTCGCGAATACAAAGACCTTGCAGACATCGTCGAGCGCTCAAAAAAGCGCATTCCGAAATTGTTCCCCGGCGCGAAATTCAACGGAAGCCCCGAGGCGCTAGGGTGGACCTTTCCCGATGGCGCGAAGCTTCTGTTCAGGCATGCGAAGCGCCCCGCCGATATTAGCCAGTATCTCGGGCAAGAATGGCCGTGGCTTGGCTTCGACGAATTGTGCAACTGGTCCGATCCGGGCCTTTACTTCGATATCATGTCTTGCGTTCGATCGTCGAACCCGAACGTTCGCCCGCGCGTTCGCGCCGCGACTAACCCTTGGGGGCCGGGCGCATGGTGGGTGAAGGAGCGGTTCATAGATGCGGGCAAGCAGGGCGAGCTAATCGAGGAAAGCCGCGAAATCAATTTCGGCACGTTCTCGCGCACGTTCAAAATTTCGCGCACGCACCTTCGAATGGATTTCCGCGATAACGATTACATGATGCGGGCCGATCCCTCCTACCTCGCCCGGATCATGCCAAGCGACAAAGCCAAGCGCATGGCGTGGATCGAAGGCAAATGGGATTTGTCTGTCGGCGGTTTCTTCTCTGGCGTCTGGTCAAACGAAACGCACGTAATCAAACCGTTTCGAATTCCGCAGGGATGGCGCGTCGATCGCGCTCACGATTGGGGAGCGGCGTCGCCACATTGCACGCTCTATTTTGCCGAGAGCGACGGAAGCGAAGTCGAAATCGATGACGGCGTTTGGTATCGCTTCCCGAAAGGAACGCTCTTCGTCATCGCGGAAATTTACGGATGGAACGGCGAGCCGAACAAGGGTCGACGCGACACTGACGGCGAGATTGCGCGCGACATCAAAGCGATGGACAGAACCGTTCAGAACTTTCACGCGTGCAAGGTCATGCGCGGCCCTGCCGATACGCAGATTTTCAACGCACCGCAGGGCAAGGCGATTATCGACACGTATCGAAGCGAGCTTGTCGACTTCGACGAAGCGGACAAGTCGCCCGGCTCGCGCATCACTGGCGCGAAGAACGTGATCGACAGAATGGTTTCATCGGAACCGTTCGCCGAAGGTCGACCGATGGAAGCGCCGGGGCTGTTCGTGTTCTCCACATGCAAGCACGTTATACGAACTGTTCCGAAGCTTCAGCGCGACGAAAAGAAACCCGACGACGTTGACACGGACGGCGAAGATCATGCGTATGACCCGATCAGGTATCGATGCCTTGCCGAGCGAAAAGGCTTGATGCTGGGGAAAATGTAGGGGGCTCGCATGCCGCGCGAAATCGATTTTCGCTCGAAGGATATTCTCTTCGATCCGCCTGACCTGACGAACCCGCTCGAATGGCCGACCCTGCTTAAGATCGCGCTGGATGGCGGATCGCTCGAAGTCAGGGAGGGGCTAGACGGAAGCGTTTCAATCCGATCGGAAACAATCAACGGAGGGCGCGCGGATGTGACCTGCACGCTGAACCCGCATGAGCGATATGAACTCGCTCGCATGCTGTCGAAGGGGATACGCAAATGATCGCCGATCGCCTCGCCGAAGCTCACAAGATCGCAGCGGGCGCGACGGGTCGCCTGTCGATCGCCCTGTCGCGGCGCAAGTTGCAGCCTGATACGATCGACGCCGTCGCCGCTGATCTGCGTCGCGCGCTCGCGATCATCGAAACGCTCACGAACCCCAAGCGACCTTGGGAGCGCAAATGAAGATCGCAAGGCAGGTTTTCGGTGCGATAGGCTTCGGGCTTGCGGGGCTATGGCTCTTCGGCGTCATGCTCAACCTCGCCATACTGGGCGCGACCTTGGGGGCCGCTGATCTATGGTCACTCTTTGAGCTTCACTAGGGCCGGTTTGCGCGCCCGGCGAAACAGCCTAACCACTGTCCGCTAATCCCTAGAGGGCGCGCATGGCAACCGGCGACAAGCTGAAAGACCCGACGAAGAAATCGGCTTACGCCGAAATGATGACGTCGCGATGGGCGCTCGCCGACGCGCTTATGGGCGGATCGGAAGCGATGCGCGGCGCGGGCGACGAATTCCTTCCCCGCCACAAAAACGAAGACGATGACGAATACGCGAACCGCCTGTCGCGATCGTTCTTGTTGCCGGTCTTCGCGCAATCGGTCGAGAACCTTACGGATACGGTCTTCAGCCAGCCGATGAAATGGTCGGACGCGATCGACGACGATCTTTCGGACATGCTCGAAGAGATCGACGCCGAAGGGAACGACATCGAACTTTTCGCGAAGCAAATGCTCGCGCTCGCGATGGCGAAGGGCGAAGTTTATGTGATCTGCGACGCGCCTGAACTGCCTAAGCCGGAAGTCGATGGCGCTCCCGTGTCACTGGCTGACGTGCGTCGCACGATGGGCGGCGGGCGTCCCTACCTCGCCCTGATCAGCGCCGACAATATGCTCGACTACAAAGTAACGAAGCGAAACGGTCGCGTCTTCTGCACATATGCGCGATGGTATGAAACAGAATGGATCGAAGACGTCGACGATTTCGGCGACTTCATGGTCGAGCGTGTCTTCGAATGGCGGATCGAAGAGAACGCCGCAACGTGGAAGCGTTTCGAACGCGAAAGCGGCACGACGGAATGGCTCGAAGACGACGGCGTGCTCGACATCGCTTGGGAGGGTAAGCCGATCCTCCCGATCAGCAGATATCGGATCGGCGGCGTTGACAGTTATGGTCGTTTGCTCCCGCCATTAAACGGGCTCGCCGAAAAGAACGTCGAGCACTGGCAATCATCGTCTGATCAACGCGCGATCCTGACAGTGTCTCGCTTCCCGATGCTTGGCGGCTCTGGCGTCGACCCCGAGACGCTGGAAAAAGACCCGAGCGGAAAGCATGTCGTCATCGGGCCAAACGTCACGATGTTTTCGCGCGATCCCCAATCCGAATTTTACTACATCGAACCGCAGGGAACGGCGATCGCGGCGGGCGAGAAGGATTTGGACCGGCTCGAAAAAGACATGTCGGTTCTCGCCTATCAACCGCTGATGAGGCAGCAGGCGGGCGTTACCGCGACGAAGGATGCGCTTGGACAGAACAAGGCGAACTCTTCCCTGCAAGCATGGTCGATCGCCCTAGGGCTCGCGCTCGACGTCGCGGTCGAATTCCTGTCGATCTGGAAACGGCGCGAGCCTCCCGAGACAAGCTTCGCGCCTAACACCGAATTCGGGATCGACACCGTTGATCAGGTTCGCGTCACAGCGCTTCAAGCCATGCGCAACGGCGGTGATCTTTCTCGTCCGCAATTCATCGCACAGATGCGGGGCGAAGGAATTCTCGACGGCGACTTCGACGCCGAAGCGAACGACGCGGAACTCGAAAGCGAGGGACCGGCGATCACAGCCGACCCGGCGACAGGGCTCCCGGTTCAGGTTCCGGGCCTGCCGAATATGGACCCGCCTATTCCCGCGCCCGCTTCTCCGCCACCTAACCCGAGGGCCGCTTAATGCCGATGAAGCCAGCGATCAAAGCGCCGCCGCTTGAACTCTCAAAGCCGCTTACGCCGAAAGAGCGGATGAGGATCGAAAACGAAGAGGCCGCACGACGCGCCAGCGTGGGCGCTGATGCGGCTAGGGCCGAGACGGTAGCCAAGGGGCCGGGCAAGGGCGCGGGCGTCTTCAGCCGCTTGCGTGAGGTTCTGAAGGGGCCTGATAAAAGCTTCGAGGGATTGAGCCGGGCAGCGCACGAAGCGATCGCGGAAACGAAGTCGATCAAATGGGTTTCGGCAAGCGATATGTGCGAAGAGCTTGAACACCTCGTCATGCACAAGTTGAACGTACAGCACGGCGTGACGATCGCGTTCGTCGGATGTCATAGCGAAGACATGACGGCGCGGCTGTTGATCCGAACGGATTGGCATTGGCGTCTGGCGATCAAGGGGACAACGTCGTTCGGCGCGTGGCCCGCCCCGGCACGCAACTAACCGGGGCCAATACGGAAGGGTTTCATCTATGGGCGAGATTGTATTTCTGGCGATCGGCGTCGTAATTGGCGCGGCGTTTTACGCCGTGATCAGGCCGACGATCCGCAAGCTTTCGGGCGGGACGTTCTTCACCGAAGGCGAAGGCAAGCCCCCGACGCCGGGCGCGTAGTTCATGGCTCGCGGGCCGCGCAAGACACAATCTAATCAGGAAGCCCGTGATGCGATCGCGCGAACCATTTCGCGCGATCGCTACGCTTCCGATGTGAACGCGCGCGTCTTGCGGCTCTTGCTTGATCTTGAGCGCGACACTGTCGCGAAGCTCGCCGACTTCGATCCGTCTGACGGGAAGCGCGTTCGCGAGCGCCTCGAAAAACTGAAAAAGGAAGTCGCCGACGAAATTACCGCCCGTTACGATCGCGTCCGCAAGGAAGCGACCGGCGAGCTTCCGAAGCTCGCCGAAAACGAAGCGCGCTGGAAAGAGGCGAGCTTGCAGCGATCAGTTGACGGGACTGGAGCCGATATCACGATCGCGCTCGCGCCGAATTCCGTTCTCGAAGCGCTTGTCGATCAGCCTGTCGTGCTTGGCGCGGTCGCCGCTGATTTCTGGAAGGCTGAAGGCCAAGCCCTGTCCGATAATTTCGCGCGTCAGATGCAAATCGGCGTAGCATCCGGCGAGAACATCGGACAGCTAATCGCGCGCGTGAAGGGGACGCGAGCGAAGAACTATTCTGACGGCATCATGGCCGTGTCGCGTCGCAACGCTGAAAGCCTTGTTCGAACGTCTGTCACGTCCGTCGCCAACGAAGCGCAAATGGCCGTGTTCAGGCAGAACGCCGACGTCGTCGAAGGCTTGCAGCATGTCGCCGTGCTCGACAGTCGCACGACGCTGATATGTTCAGGTCGGCATGGCCTGACGTGGCGGCTCGACAACTTCGATCCGGTCAATCACGCGACGCCGTTTCGCCAACCCGCTTTGCACTGGCGTTGTCGATCGATCATTTCGAGCGTGCTTGATCTTGAGAACCCGCCCGCCTTGTCGCCTGACTTCAAGACTTACTTCGACGGCATGCCTCCCGAAGAGCAAGGGAAGGTCTTCGGCGTTGGCCGGGCCGCGCTCTTTCGCGAAGGTCGCATCAGCCAGAAGGATTTGCTTTCGACGAACGGCTCGCCGCTTTCGCTAGAGCAGCTTGTTGATCAGCACGGCCCGCCATCAGGATCGAAGGGGCCGAACCTGAAAGAAATGCTCGACAAGGATTGGGGGAGCGTCACGATGGAAGACGTTTTGACAAACCGAGAATTCGTCCTAGCGGAGCGCCGCGCGCTCGCGATGAAGCAGACGATCGAAGACGAAGACAATTTCCCGGTTGATTACTTCTCGACGCGGCGATATGCGAAGATCGACCCCAAAGTCGGCAAACCGACGCCGGGCGATCCGTATGAAACGAACATCAATGAAACGCTTTCAAACATCAGGAAGCGGGGCGAGCATTTCGCCGGGCCGGAAGGTCCGCTATTCGAGCGCAAGGCAACGATCGTTATCGGCCCGCCTGCCGCTGGCAAGTCGACACTCGCCGAAGCCTTGTCCGTGAAGACGCGGTCGGCGATCGTCGACGTCGACGAAGCGAAGTGGTTCATGAAAGAGAACAACGGCGGCTTAGGCGCGTCGGCGGTTCACAACGAAAGCGCCATCCTCACGAAAAAGGCGTTCAAGAATGTTTATGCGGAGGGCATGAACGTCGTGCTTCCCAAAGTGGGCGGCAGCGTCAAGAGTATCGAGAAGGCTATCAGGGAACTTAAAGAAGCCGGATACGACGTCGATATCGTGAACCTCGCCGTCACTCAGAACGAAGCCGCGCGACGCATGGGCGCGCGCTTCGTTCATACGGGTCGATTGATCCCGAGCGAATTTTATCGATCGATCGGCGATGCGCCGACGAAGACTTACAACGTGGTCAAGAAATCGCGCGATGTGCGCTCATATGCAGAGGTCGACGTAAATGGCTCGCAAGGCGAAGAAAAAATCACCGAAGGCGGCGGGGCCGTCCTCGAATGGCTCAGAAAGATTTACGGGGGCTAGGACGCTCGAAGCGGTCGAGCGCGACGAAGAGGGCCTAGACCTTGCGATGGCCGGGAAGCCCTACCCCGGCGAAGACATGATGGACCGCGCTCTAGCTCACTTCAACGCCAACAATCCGAAGGTTTGACGAAAAGCGCGAAACACCTTCGAACCCTTTGATCGCCCGGAAGCCGGGTTAATCAAATGGGAAGCCCATATGACACTTGCACAATTGCTCGCGGCCCTTGGCCTGACGTCGTCCGCCGAAATCGAGCAATCAATCGGAACCTACGTCGAAGCCCAAACGGCAGGGCTCAAAAGGAACCGGGACCAACTTTTCAACGATAACAAAAAACTCAAGGATCAAGTCGCCAAGCTTGGCGATCTGGACGTCGACGAATTCACGTCGACGATTGCAGAGCTTGACCTAGACATGGCCGACGTCGTCGATCGCCTTCGACAGAAGCCTTCCGTTGATCCGAAGAACCCCGACGTCGCGAAGCAAATCGCGGACGCTGTCGCCGCAGCCGAAACCAAACTTCAACGCAAGATCACCGCAGCGGAGAAGAAAGCCGCCGACGCCGACATCGCGTTGCAGGCGGCGAACAAGGCTCGCGTCGATGAGACGATCGAACGCGCGCTGACGGGCGAACTCGCGACGCAGAAAGGCAACGTCGATCTTCTGTTGCCGATGCTGCGCGGGCGCGTGAAGGGCGAGATCGATCCCGATACGGGCAAAGTCAATTTGACGGTTCTCGCTGCGAACGGCGACGAAATGCAGGCCGCAGGCGGACAGGTGGCGAGCGTCACGACGCTTGTTGAAACGATCAAGGCAGACGAACGCTTCGGCGCTGTCTTCGAGGCGGAAGGCGGCGGTTCTGGCGCGGGCGGATCGAAGACGCGCCCGAGCGCTAACACCGGCAAAAATCCGTATATCAAGGGCTCGCCTCACTACAGCCTGACGGAGCAAGCGAACTTGCGCGAGAAGAACCCCGCGCTCGCCGCTCAATTGAAAGCTGCGGCAGAGCGCGCGGCATAGGATCGAATACGCCGCTCTTGCAATAAGGCGAAACACCTTAGAGCGGGAGCAGCAAGGGCGGCGGGAAGCTCGCCGCCCGAAGACCTTCGAGCGCAAGGGGAGCCCTAGCGATCACCCGTCACGCCCCCGGTATGGGGCGCTTCGTTTGAAACGCTTTTGGAGCTTCGAGAAACATGCCCGTCACAGCATTGGCTGATCTGGTCTATGGCGCTGAATATACCGAATACTCGATGGAAAAAGCCATCGAGCTTAACGCGTTTATCGCGTCAGGCATTGCCGAACAAAATCCCAACCTGACAGCGCTCGCCGCTGGACAGGGCGGCGTCTACCTTCTGCCGTTCTTCAAACAACTGGCGAACGACGAAGCCAACATTTCGACCGATAACGACGCCACGATCGGCACGGCTAAGAAGATCACCACGGGCAGGCAGAAAGCTCGCCTGCACATGTATAACCAGATTTGGGGCAGCGCCGATCTGACGACGGCGATGATCGCCCGCGACCCGCTGACGGCTATCGCTGATCAGACTGCGCAGTATTGGGCGACGTGGTCCGAAAAAATGATGCTGTCGACGGCGCTTGGCGTGCTCGCCGATAACATCGCCAACGATAGCGGAGACATGATCGTCAATATCGCGACGAACAATGATGCAGCGGTCACGGCTGGCAACCCGCGCGACCTGAACGATAACACCCTTATCGATGCAGCGCAGACGATGGGCGATCACAAGGGCGATCTTGTCGCTATCGCTGTTCACTCAGCCGTTCATGCCAAGCTTCAGAAGCGCGGCGCGCTGAAAGATCAGCACGACATGCAGACGGGACAACTTCTGTTTCAGACGTTCCAAGGCAAGCGCGTGATCATCGACGATCTGATGCCCGTGCTCGTCGAGAGCATCAACGATGGCGGCGGCGCTGGAAACAAAAACGTCTATGTGTCGGCTGTCTTCGGCGCTGGCTGTTTCCAGCTTGGCACCGGCTCACCGCGCGTCCCGACCGAAGTGCAGCGTTCCGCCAAAGGCGGCAACGGCGGCGGTATCGAAGAGCTTGTCGAGCGTCGTCATCCGATCGTTCACCCGATGGGCTTCGAATGGACCGAAGCGTCAGTCGCGGGCGCGTCCGCAACGCGCGCCGAACTCGCAACGGCGGCGAACTGGAACCGCGTATATCAGCGCAAGAATATTAAGCTTGCGTTTATCAAGTCGCGCCTCGACTAATCACCCGCGACGATCGACCCGGCGAGCGCCCATGCTTGCCGGGTCGATGCTTTTGAAAAGGGACGAAGATGAGCGATCAAGACGCAAGCTTGCTGATGGAAGAGCGGAAACTTCACTACCTGAACCGATCCGCGAACGCTCAAACGAAAGAGCAGCGCGCCGCGATCGAAAAGGAATTCGCGGACGTCATCGCCTTCATGGTCGGCGAAACTGCAACCCTGTCCGCTCTGGTTCGCGCCCCTAAGCCGAAAGCGACAGCATCAAATGAGCCCCGCGACGCAGCAGAGGCCGCAGCCTCTTACGGCGCGCTTGCTGTCGCTCTTGCCGGGCTCGAAGCGTCAACCGCCGAAGAGCTAGCGACGATCATCGGCGAAGCCGGGACGCTGTTCATTCAACGCAACCCGAACGCCACGCCCGCCGACTTCGTTGCGATGCTTGGCCTTCCCGCCCCCGCCCCCGCCGAAGCGCCTGTCGTCGAGAAGGTCGGCGAGGAATTCTTTCTGGCCGAAGAGGCCGGGGCCTATCAGAACCCCGATCAGTCGATCGTGAAATTCGCGACCGGCGACAAGCTGTTTCTCAACGCTGACGGCGTCATGACGGTTTCGCCCTACATCCCCGACGACGTCATGTCGATCAAGTGGACGGAGCGGTCAAAGATCGCGAAGGCGCTTGGAAGCGACGCCAAGTCGAAGGCGGAAGTCGAAGCGTTCTGCGCCGCGAAACTTGCAGAGCGTAAAGAGATCATCGCAAACATTGCTGATCCCGAGTAACCAATGCCAGTAGCCGCGCTTATCGTCGAAGATGGGACCGGGCTCGAATACGCCGACGCTTACTGCGACGTCGATTTCGTTCGGACCTATTTCGAAGATCGCGGCGACGCGGTCTTCGCGTCCGAAACCGACACGATCCTGACGACGTGCATTCGTCGCGCGACGCAATTCTTCGACATCGAATGGGGTCCGCGCGCGAGCGGGGTTCCGACGAACCTGACGCAAGCGCTGGTCTTCCCGCTCGACGAAGAGGCGCTTCCGCCGAAGCTCTTGCAGGCGATTGCTGAACTCGCGAAGCTGGCGTTCGCCGGGCCGCTCGCTGGCGTCGGCGCTGCGGTTCAATCGCCGTCGAGCGCGAGCGTCAAAAAGCTCAAGGCCGGATCGGTCGAAATCGAATATGGCGACATCGTCAAGGATCGGATCGAAACCGACGCCGCCGATCGCTTTTACCTTATCGAGAAGCTCGCCGCTTCGTTCCTAGGCGCGAAGACGATCAACGGAGGCTCTTCGCGGTGAACTCTACCGTTGTGCAGTTTCGGCCTAGGGAGGCTGACGACAGGCAAACGCGCGGCCCGCTGATCTGTGAACTTTGCGATCACCGAGAACACGACGCCGTTGTTCCGTGCGGTCGAAAGCATTTTGAGTGCGCCAATTGCGGTCGCATGAGCGCTGTTCGCGCCGGGCCTGTCCTGCCCGAAGACGGCGTCGTTCGTCAGTCTTGTGCGACGTGCGGCGATCAATCCTTCGCGGTCATGCTCGACGCGCTGATGTGTTCTTCATGCGGGACGATCCACAAAGAGGATTGGCAGGGGGCGGCTTAAGCACGGATTAGGCGGAACCGCGAAACACCTTAAGCAACTCGAAACCCTTGCGGAGAAGATCACATGGCCTTGCAGTTTTCCGACGCCGTTCGCAACGCTCGCCTAGACGCGATCGAAACCGCGATCGGCACAACCGCTGTTCTCGAAATTCGATCGGGCGCGGTTCCCGCCAACTGCGCAGCCGCGCGAACCGGAACTGTCGGCGTTGTAATGACGCTCCCGGCTGACTACATGGCCGCAGCGGCGGGCGGCACTAAGGCCAAGCTTGGAACATGGGAAGACGCGTCGGCTGATGCTTCGATCACCGCAGGTTACTTCACCCTGTATGCCTCGAACGGCACGACGGTTCACGCGCAAGGGACCGTGACGGCGACAGGCGGCGGCGGCGATCTTCAGTTGACGACGACGACGATCGTTGCAGGCCAGCCCGTCACGATCACGTCGTTCACGATCACCGAAGGCAACGCCTAACCCCTTCCCTCGCTGATGGAAGGCGCGCGCGTTGTCCCTGCTTGGCAGTCTGCCGAAGCTAATTGCCGAAGCGATGGGGCAAAGCCTCTTCCGGTCGGCGACGCTTCACGCGAAAGCGCCGCGATCGCCTGACGGTCGCGGCGGCTGGAACGGCGGACAGGCTGTCCGCCTACCCTGCCGCGCGCTTGTCGTCGAATACACCGATCGACAGCGCGCCAGTGGCGGCATTCCGTCGTCCGAACGAAACGCAATTATTCTCGCCGCGACTATCAGCCAGAAGCCCCAAGCGGGGGACGTTCTGGTTCTGGATGGGGCGGCATGGGCGATCGCCAAGGTCAGGGTCGATCCGGCTAACGCTTCGTATGAAGCTCAGGCGACGCGCGCGCCTATGCCTTCGGGCGACACGACGGCGGCGACGGGCGCGAACATTCTCGACGTCATGCCTTCGACCGTCGCCGCAGCGATGGGGCCGTCGCTCTTCGACGACGCAATTTTTTACAGCGCGACGGAGCGCGTCGCCGATGGCCGGGGCGGCACGGTCGCGACATACGCCGAACTCCCCTGCAAGGCGCTTGTCGTCGACTACAGCGATTTTCAGCGCGGGGTCGACGAAATCCCGGCGAAGGATCGCCGGTTGATGATGCTCGCCGCGACGCTGACGTCGCGCACGCCGAAGCCGGGCGACATCGTCGTGATCGATGGCAAGGCTTGGACGCTTGTCGAAGTCGGGGCGGACCCCGCGCGCGCGACCTTCGAGGGGCAGGCAACGCCGGGCGTGGTTCCGTCGATCGGGCGGACAGGAACCCTTGCGGCGACATTGGGCGGCGCGACCCTTACCGCGATCGGGCGGGCGACGATCCTTTCGGCTGGCGCTGTCACGCTGGCCGGGGCGTCGCTGGCCGGGGCGGGATCGCCTAGGATCGGCGGCGCTGCGGTCGTCAGCTTGGCCGGGGCTTCGCTGGCGGGCCTAGGGAGCCCCGTCATAGGGGGCGCGGCGACTTTGGCGCTCAGTGGCGCAACTCTGGCCGGAACCGCATCCCCGACGATCCTAGGCGTTTCTGCGCCCGCCTTGGCCGGGGCGAGCGCGGTCGGTGACGGATATCAGCGCAATGCGGGCGCACTGGCGATCACGACAGCAGGCGCGACGCTTTCATCGACCGGACAGGGTTCAGCCCTAGGAAGCGCCGCGATCACCCTCGCCGGGGCTGGCGTGGCCGCTGGGGGCTATCAGCGCAACGCCGGGGCGCTGACTGCCTCGCTCGCCGCAAGCTTCCTGACGGGCTCTGGATCGCCAAGGATCGTCGGCGCGGGGGCGGGCTCCCTCGCGAGCGCGATCGTCACCGGGGCCGGGTATCAGCGGAACGCAGGCGCGGGGGCCTTCACCCTCGCCCCCGCCACGATCGCCGCGACCGGATCGCCGGTCATGCAGGGCGCGGCGGCTCCCTCGCTCGCCGGGGCGACGATCGCCGGGGCGGGCTATCAGCGGAACGCCGGGGCGCTCGCAAGCGCCCTGACGCCTTCGACATTGGCCGGGGCCGGATCGCCGCGCATCCTTGCGACCGGAGCGCCAGCGCTCGCCGGGGCGACAGTGGCCGGGGCGGGCTATCAGCGCAACGCAGGCGCGGCGGCGATCACCCTTGCCGGGGCGAGCCTCTTCGCAAGCTCTTCGAGCAACGTTCAAGGATCAGCGGCGATCACGCTCGACCATTCGATCGCGCAATCGAACGGAACGATCACGAACCCCGGCCAACTGTCGGCGGCGCTTGTCGGCGGATCGCTTATCGCGAACGGCTATCAGCGCAACGCGGGCGCTCTGGCGATCACGGCGGCAGGGGCAACGATTGCCGCAGCCGGATCGCCGCGCATCGTCGCCGCTCTGGCTGCAACCCTCACGCCTTCGACCGTCGCCGCCGATGGATACCAACGGAATGCGGGAGCGCTCGCAAGCGCGCTGACGCCGTCGACGCTGGCTGGCGCTGGCTCGCTGACGATCCTTGGCGTGGGCGCTGCGACGCTCGCCGGGCCGATAGTTGCGGGCGCTGGATATCAACGCAACGCGGGCGCTCTGGCGATCACGGCGGCAGGCGCAAGCGTCGCCGGTTCTGGTTCGCCCGTCATACAGGGCGCGGGCGCGGCGACGCTGGCGACATCGATCGTCGCCGGAAATGGTTACCAGAGGAACGCTGGCGCATTAACGGTCACGCTCGCGAGCGCAACCCTGTCCGCCTCTTCTGTTCCGGTTGTTAACGGATCGCTTGCGGCAACGCTCACGCCTTCGACGGTCGCCGCCGATGGATATCAGCGCAATGCGGGCGCGCTCGCGATTACTGCGGCGGGCGCGACAGTGGCGGCGGCAGGATCGCCGCGCATCGTCGCGACGCTGGCGTCGACTGCGGCTGGCGCAACTGTCATCGCCGATGGGTATCAGCGCAACGCGGGAGCGCTCGCCGTTACGCTCGCGGGCGGCTCCCTGTCCGCCGCAGGAACGTCAAGGATCAACGGAACGTCAGCACTCACGACGGCGGGCGCTTTGGTTGCTGGCGCGGGATATCAGCGGATCGCGGGCGACCTTGCCGTGTCACTTGCGGGCGGAACGGTTTCGTCCGCTGGAACGGTCGGCGGCGTCACCGGGAACGACGGCACGCTTGCGGCGACACTCGACGGGGCTTCGGTCGTCGCGACCGGAATTCCGATCGGGATTTTCTATGTCGGCGGCAAAACGGGAGCGGTCGCCGGATCGACTGCGACGACAACCGTCGTCGACCTTACGACGGGCCTGACAGGCGGCGAGCGTTCGGGCGTCGCGGCTGGCGATCTTGTCATCGTGAACTATACGGTCGGCACCGCTGGAACGCGGACGATGACGATCAACGCGCCGGGTTCGGTCCCCTATGCGCTTCCGTCTGGCGCGCAAGCGCAGGGTTCTGACAACTTCGACGCAATGGTTAGGGTCGGCGCTAGGTTCATGCCCGCGTCGCCGGATGCCAACGTCACGCTAGGCGCGACAGGCGCGGTCGCGGATGGCGGCGCGTATACCATTCAAGTCTGGCGCGGCGTCAGCCCGACGCAGCCTTACGACATCACGCCGGTCAACACGACGGGCGGAAACAGCGCGCAACCGAACCCGCCTTCGGTCACGCCGCGAAGCGCTGGCGCGGTCGTCACGATCCATTCCGGCGCCGCGGCTGCGACTTCGATCGTCGCCTTCACATTCACGGGCGTCGCGAACCTTATTCAGTCGTCGCAAAGCGCGACGAACGCCGCGCGAGCCGCCGCGATGTCTGTCAATTGGGTTTCAGGCGCGGTCGACATTGCCGTTTCGACAACGCCGACAGCAAACAACGCTGACAGTTGGGCGGTCACGACAGTTGTTCTCAGGCCGATAGGCCGAGAATTGGTTTCGCCGCCGCCGCCAAATCGCCGACAGATATTCCGTCACCTGCTAACGAGGTAATAACATGCCAAGGATTTACAGCGCAGTTTTCAAAAACATCAGCGTCACGGCGCTACAGGATTTTTACGAAATCCTTGCGGGCGCGAACAAGTCGATCAAAATCCACGCGTGGCAGTTGGCGCAGTCGACGGAAATCGGCGATGCGATGGAAGAGGGGCTTTTGATCACCTGCAACCGTGGTGTCGGATCGACAACGGGAAACGGAACCGCGACAACCGCCGCGCCCTTGGGCGTCGATAACACGGCATGCGGCGCGACCGTGAAGATCAACGGAACAACCCGGATGACGGCGGGGACGATTACCGAACTTGAGACGCACGTTTGGAACGTTCGCGCGCCTTATACGATGATCTACACGCCAGAGCTTCGACCGTTTGTCAAAGCTGGCGATCGATGGACGCTTGAACTCGAAACAGCACCGCTCGACGTCATCAGCATGAGCGGGACGATCTGGTTCGAAGAGATGGATTGAAATGAGTACGGGCGTATTTCGTAAAAGACCGCTTCTGCAATCGTTGCCTTCGGCGCGAGAGCGGCAGGCGCTTTTGCTCAACGCTTTGTCCGTTGTCGCGTCGCTTCCGCCATCGGGCGGAACGCCTCCCATTCTCGACGCCGCATCGGTCACGACGTTTGCTGCGACGGCGCAGACGTCGCAGACGCAAGCGATCCCGATCGCGGTCAACACCAATCGACTGCTTCTGGTTACGATTGGCGTCGGCGGGCCGGGAAGCGTTGGCGTTTCGAGCGTTCAATTCAACGGCGTCGGCATGACGCTGGTCGCATCTTCGAACGATGGCGATCAGCATCACGCGACCTATGCGCTGATAAATCCGCCGACAGGGACTTCGAACCTAACTTTCAACATAACGCCAAGCGCTGCGGATGTTTGCGGCTTGGCTCTATGCCTGCACAACGCCGATCAGGTTCAGCCCTACGCGACAGCGCTGACGAGCACGACGGCCCTGCCTAGCACTGACGTCGGCGTTTCGGCGTTTGGATACTCTAACGCATATCCGATCGTCTTCCGGCACGATCGCGCATTTGGCAGCAATCCCGATAACGTTTCACTTGCCGGTCAAACGCGCGTGGCGACTTCGCCGAATGCGGTCAACGTCGGATCGCAAAACGTACTTGCTGACACCGCGACAGTTGACGTCGGCAACAGCAACGTCAGGGGCTTCACATCCGACAACGATAGCGGATACATGTCCGTTCATTTCGCGATGATCCGCGCAAGATCGAGTTGGGTTATCGGCGCACCGAATGGTGCTGCGGGCGGCTTCTGGTCGAACGTCAACGGATCGTTTTCGACGGGGCCGCCGGTCGACGGTCTTCCCGCTCCCGCAGTATTCACGGCGACGACGGCAACGGGGCGTCGATCGACAAGCCTCGACACGGATTGGCGAAACGGGAACACCTATTATTTTCGATTGAGGCTTGCTTTCGCTGGCGGCGCTTTTGTTTATTTCCATCTCGATGACGGGGTGGGAACGACAACCATTCAATACAACGCAGGAACCGAAACCATAGAAAGCAGTACTTCGGGAGCGGGGACGATCGGGTCGGTGACTATAACCTATCCGACCGCGAACTATGGCGAACTGATTATTCCGATCACGGCGATCAGGAATGCGGGTTCGATAGTATTCGGCTTTGGGCCGGGCGAAACAGTCAACCCGCGCAACCTGTATGAATACGGGCTTTTCACTTATCTCCCATAGGCGAACGAATGGCGCGCGGACCGAAGGTATATTTCGACATCAAGCTCGCGAACGATCTTGTTCGGAAGGCAGCGGTTCGCGGCGTTCGCGCGACCACGATCGAAGCGCTTCGCATCGTTCAAGTCGACATCCTGTCGAGCGATCCGCAGCGAACGGGCAGGCTCTACAAACGCGGCAAGACAAAGCTTCATCAGGCGTCAGCGCCGGGCGAAGCGCCCGCACCGGACACGGGGCAGTTGCGAAACATGACAAAGGCCGAATTCCTGTCCGACGTCACTTCCGGTTACGCGCTTGGCAAGGTCGTTAACAACCTCGCGAAAGCCGCCGATCTGGAAATCGGAACCGACAAGATCGAGCCGCGCCCTTGGATTTCGCGCCTTCTGCGGGCGGAATACCGGGCGCGACTTATGGCGGTTTTCGCGAGCAAAGCCCGGCTCTAGCCTTTCGGCGAAACACCTTAGAAGCGCTGCAAGCTCTTAAGGTTCCGCAATGGGTATCGACGCAACAGCGGGGGTTAGAACACGCTTGGCGGGCAACGCTCCCTTGTGCGCCGCGCTTGCGCTTTACGAAGGCGCTCCGGCGATCCTGACAGAGCCAATGCCTGCCGACTATGAAGTCGAAAGCCTTCCTTCGATCATCGTCGGCGAACCGATCCTGAATGACGCTGACGACACGTTCACCGATAACGGGCGCGACGTTCAGCTTCGCGTAAGGATTTATTCCAAGCACAACGGATCGTCGATCGCGATCAATGCTGTCGCGGAAGCCGCGCGCGCGTTGCTGCATAACTGGTTCACGCCGACATTCCCCGGAGGGAATTTGTTAGCGTCACTAGTGTCGGGGCCGGTCGCCGGGCCGACGTCCGACCCTTCGATCGAGGGTCGACTTTTGACCGTGTCCCTCAAAATCAAGGAAGCCTGATTATGGCCGTCTCACTACCGAGCAACACCGCGTTTTCGATCCGCACCGCGACCGGGCCGGATGTCTATACGGAAATTCCGGGCGTCTTCGAATTCAATCCGGGCGAGCGCGCCGCCGACGTCATCGATACGACGGACTTCGACAGCGCGGGCAACAGCGAAGAAAGCGAAGCCGGGATTATCCGCGCGTCGAATGGTTCGTTCTCGTTCAATTGGGAGCCGGGCCAAGTCACGCAGGAAGTCGTTCGCGCTGCGAAGGGAACGATCAGGCGTTTTCGTTCTGTCGACGGAACTTGGCAGTCGACTTTCGATGCGCTCATTCTCGGGGTTTCGAACCCGCGTTCGGTCGGAACGAAACTGGTCTGCACCGTGACGCTGAAGCTGTCGGGCGATATCACGGAAGTGACTGTCTAACCGATGCTTGTCGCGCTCAAAAAGGAACTCGCGAAAGCTGGCGTCGACGACGAACCGTCGACGCCAGTGTTCAGGATCAAAGACCCGAACGCGGGCATCGTGTCGCTGCATCACAACGGCGTCACGGTCGACCTCATGTTCAGCTTTCGGGTCATATCGTTTTTGCAGCGCGATTTCGGCAAGCCCGGATACCTTCGAACCGTCGCAACCTACCTCGAAGAGCGCGACGTTGACGGGCTCGCCGATCTGATCAGTCGCGCGTCTGGACGCGACACAAAGGATCGCGGCGCCAAGGCGATGTCGCTCGAAGACGCGATCGATTGGTCGCCGCCCGTTGTGCCGCTGACTGAAGCGCTCAATCGCGCATGGCTTCTCGCCCTGTTCGGGCCGGGCATGCGACCTGAAGAGGGGGCAGGCGACAAACCGAGCGAGGGAAAGTTGAGGCGAATGGCGACTTTCTGGAAGTCGCTGTTCGCGAAGCACTCAGGGCGGGCATAAGCTGGGAAGACCTTTGGGAAATGACGCCGTATGCGGCGCTCAAGATAATAGAAGGATATCGCGAGCGCTTATACGATCAACGCGATACGGCGACGATCGCGGCATATCAGGGCGAGTATCTGGCACGCGTTAAACAAATGCCAAGCATCGAAGAGCTTCTGGTCGACAGGAAGAACAAGGGACGAAGGGAACAATCGCCGCTCGAAATTTCGATGAACATAAAAGCTTGGCTCCATAGCAGCGGACACCGCATCGTCGTGGTTCCGAAAGAAGAGGTTAATTAGTGACGGGTCGCGTCAATATCGGCGGCGTTGAAATCGACATCCGGGCCGACGGATCGTTGCTTGTTGCTGATCTGAAGCGCGCCGAAGCGCAGGCCAAGGCGTTTGCGAATTCCGCATCGGCGAGCATGGGCGCGGTCGGCGCTTCCGTCGGCGGGCTTATGCAGAACGTCAAGCTTCTAGGCGCGTCGCTTCTGACGCTTGGCGTCGGCGCTGGCTTCGCGTCTAGCATAAAGTTGCTTGCCGACTTCGGGCAGACGATGTCGACCGTTCGTGCGATCACTGGCGCGACCGGCGCGGAATTCGCAGCGCTCGAAGCGAGTGCGAAACAGCTTGGCGCGACGACGCGCTTCAGCGCGACGCAGGCGGCGGAAGGCATGGCGCTTCTAGGCCAAGCCGGTTTCACGACGAATGAAATCCTTTCGGCGATCGGGCCGACGCTCGACCTTGCGCAAGCGGGCGGGCTGGGGCTGGCGCAAGCGGCGGAAATTTCAAGCAGCACGCTTCGCGGCTTCGGGCTCGAAGTCAGCCAGACGGCGCGCGTGATGGATGTACTCGCGAAGGCGTCCGTCATTTCAAACGCCGACGTCACGTCGCTGGGCGAGGGCATGAAGTTTGCCGCTCCAACTGCGAAGGCGCTTGGCATCGAACTCGAAGAGGCGACGGCGATTATCGCCAAGCTCGCCGACGCGGGCCTGACAGGCGGTCTAGGCGGTCGCGGCTTTCAGTCAGTGGCGACGCAGCTTGTTTCGCAGCGCGACAAGATCAAGGCGATCATCGGCGATTATGATCTAGCGACCGAAGGCATTTCGCAGGTTATCCGCCGACTGACGCAAGCGGGCATCACGACGCAACAGGTTATCGATATTTTTCGCGGCGAAAACCTCGACGTCTTTTCGGTCTTGCAGGAAGCGACGCGCGAAGCCGGGAAGGGCGTCGACGCTTACCGCGTCGCGCTTGAGAACTCGGAAGGAACCGCGCGCGAAATCTCGAAGGTGATGGACGAAAACCTGAACGGCGCGATCTTGCAGGCGTCGTCGTCCTTCGAGGCTCTGGTTCTGGCGATCGGCGAGGCTGGCGCGACCGAAATCCTTATCGGGCTTTTCCGTTCGCTTGGCGATGCGCTGTCATACGTCGCTGGCTTGATTGGCGATGTCACGAATTCGGTTTCCGAAGGTATTTCGCAAACGGCTGACGAAGCGAAAGCGTCGATCGACAAGATGGTCGAAACGCAAAACAAGATCGTCAGCGATATCGCCGATCTTACGATCGCGAACGAAACCCTGAACGAAGCGATCAAGGATGGCGGGGAAGCCGCGATCATCGCCGCTCAACAGGACGTCAACGCGATCAACTCGCGCATCGTGAAGAACAAGGAACTTTTGAACGTTCTTCGCGCGCAAGCTCAGATGAAACTGAGGGACGCCGAAGACGCGCTCGCGAAGACGCAGAAGCCGGGCGACGAACTTGATCGCCTGCTATTCAACGTCCCGCAATCCGCCCCGAAGAAAGTGACTTACCCCGCTGGCGCGCTTGGCAACGGGAGCCCGGAATTCAGCCGGGTCGAACCCGGTCGCGTCCCGAGAAATGACGCCGTCCTTTTCGGACGCACGACGGCGGGCGCGGTCAACTTTCGCAGCGCGCTCAATCCCGACGGAACCATTTCATCAGACGGAGCGAGGCGCATTGAAGGCGCATACGGCACGCGCGAAATGCAAATGGCGAACGCAAAGGCGGCGATCGACGAACAACTGAAGCAGCGAATTCCGCTCACTGATACGCAGCGCTTGCTACAGGATTACATCTTCGCGAAGACGACAACGGAAGGAACGATCAAGGGAGCGCTAGACACGCTTGACGCGATCGACGCCGCTGTCGCTGGCGAGACAAGCGTCGTCCTGCCGGGCGGGACTGCATCGCCAACGAAGGCGGCGTCGAAGCCGGGCGGCGGCGAAAAGCCGAAAAAGGAGCCGCTCGAATTCCAGATTTACACTTCGGCGCTCGAAGACTACAGGGCCGCGCTCGACGCTATCAACGCGGCGGCGGGAACCGAAGAGGAAAAATCGCGCGGTCGTCTCGCAGCGCTGATCGCGTATAACGACGCCGTCGAAGACAGCTTGTTGGTTCTAAATGAACTCGCCGCGCTAAACGCTAGCGGCGATCTGCTACCCGATCAAAACCGGGTCATCCAAAAAATTCTCGACGACAAGCTTCAAGAGCAACTTAACGACAGGCTCAATCTCGACTTTTCCGAAAGCGACGCAGCCTTCGAGGCAGACGCCGCGAACGCTGCGGACCGCATTTCGGCGCTAGGCAATCAGGGCGACGGGCGCGAAGGATATTGGGACACCTACGCGAACGACGTCGCCAACGCGACGAAGCGCGGGCTATACGATGCAATCTCGACGGGCGATTATGGCGACTTGCTCGAAAACGTTATCGGCGATGCTGCGGCGGACGGACTGTCGCGCGCGGTCGATCAGATGGTCGATCTTCTGTTTCAGCTTCTGTCCGATCAGGACGTCTGGAAAAGCGTATTCGGAAGCGGCGAGCTTGCAAGCGGGATCGGCTCGTTCTTCTCTTCGATCTTCGGCGGCAACAAAGCGAGCGGCGGCGACATGCGCGCCGGGCGCGCGTATCGCGTCGGCGAAATGGGCGCGGAATTGTTCGTTCCGCGAACTGACGGTTTCATGATCCCCAATCAGGCGGCGATGACGATCGGCGGCGGAAGCGATCGAAATATCGTGCAGGTCGGCGACACGATCATTCACGTCGGATCGATGGGCGCGGGCGTCACGCTTGAGCAGCTAGAGCGCACGCTTGCCGCGCACCGTCGCGAGCTTCCGCAGGCGATCGACGCAAGGATCGCGAACCGTCGCATCGTGGGGGCTTACTGATGAGCGCGGGCGAATTCATTATCACCGATAAACTGAAGTCGATCGTCTGGCCTTCGCCGTCGGAAAGGCAAAGCGCTTACACCGTGCGGGGCGGCAATGATGACGTGATCACGCTGGGGCGTCCTTATTGGGGGCCGATCAGCTTCGTTTACGAGAACCTAGACAAGACCACGTATCGCGCCCTGACGGCATGGCTCGCCCGGCGCAAGGGCGCGCGCGTGAGCTTCACGGCGGCTCGCATTTCGCGGCGCGCGCCATTGCTCGCCCCTAACATGACGAATGCCGGGCTTGGCGTGGCGTCTGTGAACATTTCAGCGGGGACCGTGAACCTTACCGGCCTAGGATCGAATACCCTCTCACCGGGCGACATGGTGGGTTTCTCGACAGCGGCGAGCGGCTACTGGCTTGGCGAAACCCTTGCGACGGCGGTTCCGTCAGGCGGCAACGCGACTGTGTCGGTCTGGCCTTACCCGCAAACCCCGCACGCGACGCCGAACGTCAGGCTCTTCGAGGCGCTGGGCGAATTCAAACTTGCATCGCTACCCCGAAACAGTGAACGAGCAGAAGGGCGCGCAAGCGTTTCATTCGACGCCGTTCAAGTTGTCAGGTAGGAATGCCGATCCCTCTAACGACAGACGTCAGGAACGCAGCAGCAGCGCGGGAAAAAGCTTCCGCGTGGTTCTTCGAACTGTTCTGCGATGAGGGGACGTTGCGCGCATGGGATCAGAACGAAACGATCACATTCGACGGGCAGAGCTTCGAGCCGATCGGCACGACGGGCAGGATCGAAGGCGAAATTCGGTCAAGCTCAAATCTGGTCGCCGAACCCCTGATGATCGTTCTCGACGGCGGCAAGCAATTCGACGACGCAAGCTTCGTCGGGCGCTTGCTCGACCGAAGCTGGCATCGTCGCGAAGTGCGCGTTCGGCAAGTCTTGTTCAACATATCGACGAACTTCGTCACGTCGATCGGAACCGCGTTCGATTGGCTGGGCCATATGGACACGATACAAGCGCCGCTAGGCGTCGGCGCTGAACCGAACGTTATTCTCACCTGCTATTCTGGAACCTTCCTTGCGCGCTCGCGCACGCTTCGCACCGTGTCCGATATTGATCAGAAGATGCGCGACGCAACCGACGCGAGCTTTCGCAACATCGCCGTTAAGCCAAGGCAAGACATCCCGTTCGGCACAAGCTGGTCAACCGTTCCGGGCGTCAACACTGGCGCGGGCGGACAGGTAAGCGGCGACACAACCGGGAGCAAATACGGCGGGGTCAACCGATGAGCCGCGTACAGGGATGGGAGCAAGCCCTTGTCCGTTGCACGATCGCGAAGATGCGCGAGCCGTGGCGCTGGGGCTGGCATGATTGCGCGATCTTCGCGGCTGACTGCATTCTCGCCGTGACGGGCGACGACATGGCTGAAGAGTTTCGCGGCAAGTATGAAACCGAAAGCGAGGCTTGGCATTTTCTGGCTTCGCTTGGATACGAAGACCTAGGCCAGCTTGCGTCGGCGCGGCTTCCCGAGATCAAGCCGCGCGACGCCGGTCGCGGCGATGTCGTGCTAGCCAAGGGCGAGCTTGGCGACTTTCTCGCGATCTGCGATGGGCCGACCATTATCGGGCCGGTCGCGCCGCGCGGAATTCGTCACTCGCCGATCAACATCGCCTTGCGCGCTTGGAGGGTCGGATAAATGCCGCAGGCAATTCCCGCAATTGCGGCTCTGGCCCTTCACGCGGTCGAGGGCGTCGCTTGGGTAAACAAACTCGCGCAAGCGCTGACGGTCGTCGCGGCTTCGCAGGCCGTCGACGCGGTCGTGAAGAACAACTCGAAGCCGCGCGAACAAGGCGGACTGATCAACCTCGAACTCAATCCCTCGCCGCCTCGCCGCCTCGTCATCGGGAAGCGCGCGGTCGGCGGGACGCTTGTCGATTGGTATCTCGGCAGCACGAACAACACGAAGCTTTACTTGCCGATCTACATCAGCGAGGGGCCTTGCGGAACGATCACGAAAGTATGGGCGGGCGGTCGCGTGGTCTGGTCGACGCCGCTTGTGCATGGCGTGCGAACCGCGATCCCTGACTTCCGGTCGGGCGGCGATCGCGTTTGGCTGACGTATTACGACGGGCGCGTCGGGCAAACAGCAGACGCGACGCTTGTCGCCTTGGGGCAGGGATGGACGTCCGCGAACAAGATGACGGGATGCGCTTACGTCGTCGTCGAACTGCAATGGGATAGCGACAACCTTCGCACGCCTCCCGCGTTCGTCTTCGAGCATGAGGGCGCGAAACTTTACGATCGCCGGAAGGACAGCACGGCGGGCGGGAGCGGACTGCATCGCCTCACCGATCCGTCGACTTGGGAGCTTGGCGACAGTGAAGGCGCAAACCCGATGGTTTCGCTTGATCACTTTCAGCTAGGCCGCTTCTGGAACGGGCAACGCGTCTTCGGCATCGGCATGCCGTCGAAGTTTGTCCCTTACGATAAATTCGCAGCGCAAGCGAACGTCTGCGATGAGAACGTCGCGAAGAAAGCGGGCGGGACGCAGAAGCGATATAGGGCAAACGGCGTCATCACCGCTAACGAAGCTTGGGATGAAATCGTCAAGCGGCATTGCACCGCGATGTGCGCTCAACCGGCTGACTTCGGCGGACGCGTCGGCGTGATCGGTATCGAAGCGAGAACGCCGGTTATGGACATCAGCGACGACGAAGTCGTCGACATGGCGTCAGAAGTCTACATCCCGAAGCGCACGTTCGGAAATCTGGTCGGCGTCGTGCGGGGCAAGTATCAGGAACCGGAACAAGTCTATCAGCCCGTTCCCTATGCCGAAGTGAATGATCCCGCATGGGATACGCAAGACGCAGCCGAGCCGCGCGAATTCAACTTCGACTTGGACTTTGAGACGAATAGCGAAAGGGCCGAACGGCTCGCGACGCTGAAAGCCAAGTATGAGCGGCGGCAAGCGACGCTGACGGGCGTCTATCCTTACAATACGATCGAGCTAGAGCGCGGCGATTGGTTCGTTCGCTCTGGCGCGGCGGGCTCGCGCTTCGGCGTCACCGGAAAAACGTTCGAAGTGATGGAACGAATTTTCGACCCCGAAACTTTCACGGTCACGATCAACGCACAGGAAGTAGACCCCGCCGACAGCGCTTGGAACGAAAGCCTTGCAGCCGATCCGCCTCCCGCGCCGCTGTCATCAACGGCGGCGCTGTCCGCTATTCAGGTTCCGGCGATCACGGTCACGGCGATATCTTTGACCGGAACGCTTTCATCGGTTCCCGCGCTTCGCGTCGCTTGGACAGCGCCAACCGATCCGCGCGTTCGCTTCCTGTATGTCGAAGTCGAGAACACCGACGGCACGACGCCGAAGACGGCGAAGACGGTCGCGATCCCGAGCGATGCAAACTTCATCGTGATTTCGGAGGGCGTCGCCGACGGCGAAGAGTATGGAGTTTCCGCGAAGTTTCTTTCGGACACTTTGCAATCCGAATGGTGCATCGCCGCGATCGTCTTCAGTAGTGGCGCGTTTGCGACCGGCGCTGCGTCTTCGGTTCCGTGGTCGGGCGTCACTGGCGCGGGCAAGCCGGAAGACAACGCGACAGTCGGCGGAACCTTCGGCGTCAACATCAGAGAAACCGCAGGCGGCGCGACGGCGCTTCTGTCGGCGTTCAAAACGATCCTAGGCCAAGCCGCGACGATCACGTCGCAAGGCGCGTTTGCGACCGTCAACACTGCCGCTTATGGCTCTGGATTGTTGACCGGCTTCGGATCGCTTGCCGCGCTCGCCTTCACGACGTTCGGAACGAACGTTCGTCGCGCGGACGGAACCACGATCGTGACGGACGCGCTCGCGATCACATCGCTTGGACAGGCGGCGACGATCGCGGGGCAAGGGGCGCTAGCTACGCTCGCGCAAGTCAACCTTGGAGTATCGGGGCGCGTTTATCGCGACGACGGCGTGACGCGCCTTACTGATGCAATCGCCGTCACATCTCTAGGGCAGGCCGCGACGATAGCGTCGCAGGGGGCGCTTGCCACATTGGGCCAAGTCAACCTTGGCGTATCTGGAAGGGTTTATCGGGACGACGGAACAACGCGCCTGACTGATGCAATCGCCGTCACGTCGCTTGGACAGGCGGCGACGATCGCGGGTCAGGGCGCGTTCGCGACGATCAGCAGCGCCGCTTATGGCTCTGGATTGTTGACCGGCTTCGGATCGCTTGCCGCGCTCGCCTTCACGACGTTCGGAACGAACGTTCGCAGGGCTGACGGAACAACGATCGTGACGGATGCGCTAGCGATCACGTCGCTTGGGCAAGCGGCGACGATCGCGGGTCAAGGAAGCTTGGCGACGCAAAACCTTGTGTCGAGCGCACTGCTTGCGGCGGGCGTCGGCAAAAACGCGATGTATGATACGCGCTTCGCGCTCGACTTCGCGAACAACTTTCGCGGTACCGCTCAGTCGGGAACACCTACCTTCACAACCGCGACAAGCGCTTCGGGCGTGGAATATCTTCAACTCACTGGCGCGGGCGTCACGGTCGGGAACATAATCACGATCGACGATTATCCGCGTCGCGCGCTCTTCCCGGTCAAGGCTGGCGAGATTGTCGAAGCTCACGGGCTTATCGGCGGCGCGAACTGTTCAGCGTTCTTTGCGCGCATAACTTGGCGCGATGCGGCGAGCGTATTTCTTAGCGTCTCGACGGGCTCTTCGGTTGCATCGCCGGGCGCGGGCGGCGGCGACGTTTCGACATATACGAAGGTCGGCGTTATCGCGGCAGCGCCAGCGAACGCCGTTTATGCGCAAGTCGAATTCATCGGGACGGCTTCGACAGCCGCGCCGCAAATTCGCGTCGCGCGTCCATTCAAGACGCTCGCGAAAGCAGGGCAAACGGAATTCTCGGAATGGGGGCCGGGCATCGAAGCCGAAGTCGGGGCCGACGTCACTTCAGCAAACCAAGCCGCGACGATCACCGGGCAAGGCGCGCTCGCCACATTGGGCCAAGTCAACCTTGGCGCCTCTGGCCGGGTCTATCGCGATGACGGAACGACGCGCTTGACGGATGCGCTCGCGGTCACATCGTTGGGCCAAGCGGCGACGATCGCGGGGCAAGGGGCATTCGCAACCGTTAGCAGCGTCGCGAACGGCAGCGCATTTTTGACCGGCTTCGGCGGATTGTCTTCGCTCGCCTTCACGACGCTTGGAACCAACGTTCGCCAATCGAACCAAATTACGATCGTAACCGATGCGACTGCGATCACGTCGCTAGGCCAAGCGGCGACGATCAGCGGACAAGGAACCGGCGCGACTGCGAACAACCTCGCCGGATTGAACGCGACGGATAATGCGAACCTGAATTCGGCGCTCGCAGGCATTCGTCGGATCGGCGACGTCAGCAATTTCGCGAATGACGGATTGCATTGGACGACGACGTTCGGCGGGACACCCGACGCCGCAGCCGATCCCGTCGCCGATGGATATTTCGACGTCCCCGACATTGGGCGCGTCATCAGGCTTTCGGCGACGGCGTATCTCACGAAAAAATCCGTCTTCAAGCCTATCGAGGGTCGGCGCTATCTGCAAATCGTCAGGCTTCGCGCGCACACGAACCCGTCGTCGGGCGTGATGACTGCGGCGCTTTCGAATATCAACGGTCTGGATATAAATTACGCTCACGGGCCGGGCGTTGCTTCGGCAACGATCACGCCGCCGAACGCGATCTTTCAGAAAGCGAGCTTCGTCACCGCTGACGGATGGATCACGCTGGCGCGCGTTTGGGTAGCGGGCGCGGCGTCGACATATAACGCTTACTGGCGTCTTCGCCTCGACATCACGCAAACCGGCGCGGGCGGGAAAGTGGAAGTCGCCGCCTTCGACGTTCTCGACGTAACCGACATGCCGGTCGGGCGTTCGCTCGCCGATCTTTTCCGCGCCGATGGAACGACGGCGCTAACCGACGCGACTGTCGTCACGTCGCTAGGCCAAGCGGCGACGATCAGCGGACAGGGCGCGCTAGCGACGCTGAACCAAACGAACCTAGGCGCGAGCGGTCGCGTCTATCGCGACGACGGCGTCACACGCCTGACGGATGCGCTCGCGGTCACGTCGCTTGGACAGGCAGCGACGATCGCCGGTCAAGGCGCACTTGCGACGAAAGCGACGATCGACAGCACGGCGTTGATGGGAAGCCAAGTCGTCAGCTACACCGCATTAACGACAACCGCTGTCCGACTTGGGACGAACATCACGCGCGCTGACGGCACGACGTCCGTCACGGATGCGACTGCGATCACATCGCTTGGACAGGCAGCAACGATAGCGGGCCAAGGATCGTTCGCGACACTCAGTAGCGCGTCACGAACGGGCGGATTGCTGACGGACTTCGGATCGCTTGCGGGACTTAGCAACGCCCTTGGCCTGCAAGCCGGATCGATCACGGGGCAGGGATGGGGCGCAACGGCGAGCGAAGCCAACGCGTCGAACGCGCAAATTCCGCTTGGCGAAAACCTTCTCGTCAACACCGATTGGCAAGAGGGAATTGACGGATGGGCGCAAGGCTGGACAGGGGATAGCGGACTTGGCGTCACTCAGGGCATGGCGCTTTCCGGCTGGACCGGCTTCGTAAGAACTAGTTACGTCACGATCGCAGGAACGCCCGCGATCAATACCGTCGCCGACAGCTTGACGCAAAAGACATACGCAAACCTCGCCGACTTGCGTCGATACTCGCCGCGCGTCCGGGTCGGCGATCGCTTATGGGTCGGAAGCTACGCGGCGGGGCATCGTTGTCGCTGCGTCGTTATCGTTTGCTGGTTCGATGAAAACGGCGCGATCATTTCCAGCATCGAAGTCGGGAGAACAACTAGCGACAATACGCCGGGCGGCTTTGCAAACGGTCGCCTAGAAAATGCGGAGCGCATCGGCAGCTTTATAACCGTTCCCGCCTCCACATGTTACATGCAGATCATTCACCGGCTGGTTTCGGTCGGCGGCGTCGCCGATCCTTATGCGTTCTTCGGCTTCCCGATGGTCGCGAAGGTTTCGTCGGTTCAGACTGTCGCGCCCGCATACGTGACGGGCAAGGCCGATCGATACGTCGACTACACGCCAGAAAATCAGGCCGCGTCTTTCTCCGGGCAAGCGGCGCTCGCAACGCTTTCATTCGTTCAACTGTCTTCGAACGTGCGACTTGCAGACGGAACGACAATCGCAACAAATGCTTTGCTAGTTACATCGCAGGGCCAAGCGGCAACGATAGCGGGGCAGGGCGCGCTTGCGACGAAGAACCAAGCCGCAGCGGACGACATCAACGTTTCGAGCCTATCCGCCATCAGCGCCAATCTAGGCAACATCACATCAGGCGCGATCGATCTTACAGCGAATAACTACGTTGTCAGGCATGGGGCTGGATTTGGGGCGTCGTCTGACCTTGTGATGTGGTACGGTCTTGCGTCGATCGCACGATCGTCCGCAACAAAAACAAACGGCGTCTTCACGCTCGCGACAGACGGAAAGGTTTATTTCGGGGCATCCGAGCTAACAAGTTCATCGCCGTTAAACGCGACAATGACTGAAGATTACTTGGCCTACCATAACACTACGATCAATCCGACGCTTGATAACTTAACAGCGTCAGTAAGCAGCATCACCAACGGCACCGCCCCTTATTCGTATCTTTGGGCGTTCGAGGTACTTGAGGAAGGCGTGGGAGAACCGACGCTTTCTGGAACGACAACCTCAACCTGCACAATTAACAAGTCGGGCGCGCTTGGCGCAAACCAGTCGTATATTGGCTTCGTTTCCTGCACCATTACCGACGCCAACAACAAACAGGTGACCAAGTATTTCAAATTTTCTCGAATTTCTAACTCGCAATAAGGATTTCAGGGGCTGGCAATCGAAACGCTTCTAGGCACGGGCGAAACACTTTAGCTCGTCATCAAACCAAAACCGAAAGAGGGCTTACCAATGCCGAGTTATCCTACCGAAATCTGGCCGACGGCTAACAACGCGGGGAGCTACGTCCTGCCCGCGCGTCCGACCGAAATCCCCGAGGTCGAGTGGGCGGCGCTTGGCGAAAAACTTCTAGCGGCCCATCTTCGCCCCTCTCCGGTCGATAAGATCGTCGGAACTTTTGACATTCTTCGGACGATCATCGATCACCTCGACGAAGACGGCTTGAACGTGCTGGCGTCGTGCGCGGAACAAATCACCGTCAATAGCTGGCATGGGAAGGCCATCGAAGCGCTGACGGTTCGCGACGCGGCCATCGCTCTTCTGGCCTAAACCCCTGCGATTTGTGGACTAAAAAACGCTCTATCAGCATGGCGAAACACCTTACAGGTTTCGCCATGCCTATGCTCAACATCCTTTCAGCAAGCACACAATTCGCAACCCGCGTCACGGTCGGCAACGCCCTGTCCGCTAAACAGGATCGCGCCGAAAATGCGCGACGCCTCGCCGATCTTATCAGCCTTCGCGCGGGCGACCCGCGTCCGCTCACGCGCGCCGATTATGTTCGCGTCGCCGAACGCTATGACGTCGAGCCTTGGAAAATTCACGGGGTCGTCGATCAGGAAGTGCCGAACGGAAGCGGCTTCGACACTGAAGGGCGAATGATCTGTGTCCCTGAATTGCATCAATGGTCGAAGCGAACGGCGTTTGCCTACGCGAAGAAATGTCCCGATCTACATCAGGACAAATTCATTCAGCCTTCGCGCGTCCCGAAGGGGCATCCCTATCGGCTTGGCAATACCGATCGATGGGACGTGCTCGCGCGTATGGCCGCGCTCGACTTCGATCGCGCGCTTGAAAGCTCTTCGTTCGGCGCGTTTCAATTCATGGGATTTAACTGGAAGAAACTCTCCGGGCCTTCATACGAAAGCGTCTTCGATCTTGTGAAATACCTCTACACGGGACACCGCGCGCAACTCGACGTTATCGTTCGGCTATGGATCGCCGATGGCGGCTTCGAGCCGTTGCGTCGTGGCGATTGGGTTTCGTTCGCCAAGGTTCAGAATGGACCGGCTCGCGCTATCGCCTACGCTGGGGAGCTTCGCGAGAAAGCAGAAAGCCGAAGGAGCGTTTACGCATGATTTCGAAGATCGGAATTGTCGCGACAGTGACGGCGGTCGCCGCCTCTTTCACGATCGGACTGTCGATCGGCTGGAAGTTTCTAGGATGGCCGCAGGGCTTCGCAGCCGGGCAGGAAGCCTTGAAGGCGCATTACGAAGCGTTGCACAAGGTCGCCGTGACGACGATGCGAGACAAGCAGCAATGCGTGCAACAGGTCGACAAAGTGAACGATGAGGTCGTCAGGCAGCGCGAAGAAAATCGGATAATCCTTGTCGAAGATCGCGCGGCGACAAAGGTCGCGATCGAAAAATTCGAGAAGGCGGCAGAGCGCGCGGCGGTCAACGCTCAAACGACGCAAATCAACATTTCGGAGGCTCGACTTGAACTTGTCAAAATCAAAGATGCTTGCCTTAGCGCTGGCGTTCCTGCCGATTATTTCAGCTTGCTCAACCGCGCCTTGGGAACCGACGCCGCTCCCGCCCTTGCCAGTGATAGCGCAATGCCCGGAGGCGAGGCCGATCGTGGATCGCAGTTTCAAAGTGCAGCCGCCCCTATGCGTTAAGGCGCGTCAGGTTTTCCGCTTCACATGCACGCCCGACCCGGCGCGCGCGGGATACTGCAAGCAGACATATGCGGACTTGGGTTTGTCGTCTGTCGAGAAGATCGCCGACGATCGGACTTGTCTGAAGTTGCTCGACGAATGGATCGCGGGCGAGCGGGCGGCGCGAGAGTAGGGGGGTACTATGGACGGGAATAACATGCTTGCGGATGCAGCGGCGCGCAAGGCAGCGGATCGCGCTGCGGCGGCGACGTTCCCGGCCAAGGTCAAACGCTTTTGCGGATCGGTCTGGAACGGCACGCCGTCAGCTATCCGCGCGCTCTTCCTGTTCGTTTTCTACAGTGTCGCGCTTGGCTTCCTAGGCGTGCTGACCTTTTGGGAATTGCGCAACGCGGGATCTGGTTACTCGCTGATTTTCGCGGGCTGGGGCGGGCCGCTCGCATTCTGGGGCGGCGTCGCGGTCGCGGGCTGGTACATGTTCAGCCATCGTCAGCACAAGGAAAGCGACGAACACATCGAAGAGCTTCAGACGGCAGAGGCGATAGCCCTGCACGAACAAAACGCGATGAAGCTCGACGACATCCGGCGCAAGTCAAAGAAGGCGCGCGAGCAATCGCGGCGCTGGCTGGCGTCGACATTTCTTTGCGGTCTGGTCACGCTCTTCGGCGTCTTCTCTAACCTCGTTTCGCACGCGTCTATGGACACCGCAGCGGCGATCGAAATCGATGAAAACCGCGCCGAGCTTCGCCGCGAAATCTCGCGCATGAAGCGCGAGCACGGCGTCATGCCGAAGCCCGAAGGCGTCGAGTTTACGAGAGAAACTTTGGCCGCATACGAAGCCGAAGCGGCTGGCTGGAAAATGTCGGACCTTAAACCGGACGGCGCTTGTCTCGCCGATCTGCGAAAGCGTCAGCGCGACTTGTGCAACCTCGCCGCCGACATCCGCGCCGAACTTATCGAGGCGGACGAAATGCAGGCGGCGGTCGACGCGAAGCTCGCCGAAATCGCCAAGGCTGAAAAAGAACTCGAAGCAATGCAGCCGGTCGCGGGCTCTAAGCACTATGAAAAAATGTCTGAACTTGTGATGTCGATCCCCGGCACGCCTGCCGATTGGGATCGCGCGAGCGTGGCTTCGTCAATTCAGGTTTGGGGCGTGCTGATCTTGGCGATCGTCGGGCTCTACATTTGCGCTGTCGGCTGGCACAGCGTCGGCGAGAAAATTCAAGAGCTTCAAAAACCGAAACCGGCTATCATCGGCAAACCATGATGCGGCTAGGGGCGAAGTCGAAGGAGCGAAAACGATGATCGACGGAATTTCGATTATGACGATTGCAGCCGCAGCCATTGTCGGCTGGCTTTTGTGCGTCGTGAACAAGCGTGTCTTTTGGGGCTGGAAAATCATCGCCCCGCTCGCGGTCATGTACCTGTCGGGCTACCTGTTCTTTGCGTTGATCGGGCCGGGCTCAAGCATGGTTCTATGGTCTGGTATCGAAATGGATCGCGTGACGCTCGCGCTTTCGCTGTTGCCCGTTTTCGTCTGGCCTATGGAATTCCGATCGATCCGCCTGTTTCGTGATGGCGGGAGCGGGGGCGTCAGTGCGATATGAGGGCGAACTTTCTTGCACTGGCAGGCGTTACCGGAGGGCTTGCGCTAATGGTTACTGACGATCCCGCAATCGCGGCTGTTCAGGCCGAACTTGAACGCGCCCTTCCGATGATCAAGGGGGCGCAAGCCAGCATCGAAGGGATCGTCGGCGGGCCGGTCGGCGCTCAAACCGTTCTAATCGCGTTGTTCATTGTTTTCTGCGGTCGGGGCTTGCTCACGATCGCCGACAAGCTTCTGACGTTCTACCTCGAAGAGAAGCGAGCGGCTCGCGTTGAGCGCCAGAGGGTCGCTGACGATCAACGCGCCTATTTGCAGGGGCAGACTACCCGCGCACAAGAAATCGCCGCCACGGGGCTCCGCAGCGGCGCTATCAGGCCATTAGGCAGGATGGGTTAGGGCGATCGCCCGGCGTGCTGGCGTTTGAACTCTTGCAGGGCGGCGGGCGTGAGCCGGGCTCCCCACGCTTGCGCCCCGAAGGGGCCGACCATGCAGACTTCGGAATTCAACTCGACGACGCCGCCCGCGACAAGCGCTTCGGCGATGCCTCTATTTTCGCTCCACGTCTTCAGCCATACGCATCCCGGCGCAGGCCGGGGGTAGCCTGCCTCGACAAGCGCCGTCGTCGCCACGCCTAGGCGCTCGCCCGGAAACGAATTCGGGTCTTCGTCGCCTTCGCGATCGACGATCATGATTGCGATTTCCCCGGAGGGGTACAGGGCGAAGTCGATCGCGGACAGGGGGATTGGCGCGCGCGTCATGACTTCGCCCCCCGGAGCTTTATGCACGTCGAGCGGACAAGATTGATGGTCTGGCGCGGGCGAAGATGCGACGTCAGGTCGAACGCCGCTACCTCCGCAGAGCGCGACAGGTGGGCGGTCAGGTCGAACGCCGGGCGCGTAAGGGCGATGGCTTCGCGGATCATGATTGAGCCTCGCCGGTCAGCGTGACGCGGTAAGTTCGCCCGTCGATCGTGGCGAAGAACCCGTCGCCGCGCGGGACGCAAACGCGCCAGCGTTTGTCGAACCGGAAGATCACGCGCCCCCGGATATCGCGTCGGGCTTGGCAGGTCGTCGGCGGTTCACGTCCGCCCCATTCGATCGTCGCTTTCATTTGAGCTTCCTTCGTTGTGAGAGTTGACCCGGCGCACGAAGCGCCGGGTCTGTTCTTCCTAGTCGCGTCCGAAAAATTCGAGATTGAACCAGTGACCGCTGTCGCTGCATTCGACGAAGCCGCTGTTATCGCCGACGCAAAAGATCACTTCCTTTTCATTCCAGAAAACTTCAGAGCGCTTGGCGTCGCCGCAAAGGCGAGCAAGCATATTGTTCAACAGGCGGCAAGTTTCGTTCGCCGCTTCGTTCCGGGCTTCCGGGGTTTTAAAATCCTTGATCGAAGGGTATTCCCATTCGATCCATACGCGACGTTGCGCGCCGGGCTTGAGAGGGTAGGTTTTCGACATTTGAGCTTCCTTTTCTGCATCGATCGAACTTCGACCGATGAAAGCATTTTATCACATGCTCAAAAATAAGCAAGGCCGTTTTTAGAAGGGGATGTCGGTGTCGACGTCATAAGCGATCTTGAAAGGGCTTGCCGCTTCATCGGCTTCGACTTGCGTGACGTCGTCACCTTCGACCGGCTGTCCGTCGCCGTAGCAATCGCCGTCGTCTTCGGGATGGCGCTGGGGCGGGCCGGAATAAAACGGGTTCGGATACCAGACATCCCGATCCGTCAGAACCCAAGCGCAACCGGGGCGGGCCGATCCTAGTTCGTAAGCGGCGTGACGATCCAATTCGGCTTCGGACGGGATGTAAAAATCGCGCTCTTCCTGTTCTTGAATATACACTTTCGAGCTTCCTTTTTTCTGAGGTTAGAGGCGGACGACAAAGCCGGGCTTGCCTTCGAAGTAGCGCGCCTCGCGTTCAGCGGCTTCGCGGCTCCCGTGCTTGCGACTGTCGCCGACGATGTGACCGTTGAAAGTGATTTGCCATTGCTCCCAACGGCTCGCGACTTTCACGACGCTCACGACATCGGGCGCGGCCCGGTCGGCATACATGGCAAGGATTTGATCTGCGGTTTTCATCTTCGAGCTTCCTATTTGCTGTTGAGTTTTTCGAACGTGCGAACGATTTCGCGGCGCATGCCGGGCGAGAGGCTTTCCCATTCCGCCGACGTTCCCTTGAACGCGCTGGCCGGAACCGCCGAAAGCGGGGCGGGAGCCGGGGCCTTGTAAGACCAGAAATTCGCGGGCGTTTTCATTTGAGCTTCCTGTTTTCGTCTTTCGATGAAACCGTTCTAAAGCATGCTCAAATTTAAGCAAGGGGGTCGTCGAAGGTTTTTTCGCCGACCCTTTCGCCCTAGGCGGCGAGCGCCAAGGCTTCATCGATGTCGGCGAGAATTTGCGCATTCACTTCCGGCTGAATGCAGCCGCAGATGAAGTTTTGCGAATTCTTGTAAGCGTTCACGCTCACATAGTTCGGGCCGACGTTGATATAAACTTGCCAGCCTTCGACGTCTTCGACGGCGATCCGTCCGCTGTCAGCTTCGGACCATTCGCGGAGCTTCGTCAGGACAAGGGCGGGGCGGGCGGCGACGATCTGGCGCTTGACGCCATCAGTCGAAAGAAGAAAAGCGATGTCGGACATTTTTGAGCTTCCTGTTTTTTTCGATCGATCGTCGATCGATGAAACCGTTCTAAACGGCTGTTCAAATTTAAGCAATAGGGGCAGCGAAACTTTTTTCGCCGCCCCGATCGCCTTAAGCGGCCATCGCCATAACCGCGCGGGTCGCTAACAGCTTGCGGTGAGCGCCCGCACCGAAGAGCCCGGAGGCTTGGCGGGCATCATTGCTGCGGCCCGAAACGTGGTCTTCGTAGTGCGTCACCGCGTTGAGCAAGCCCCAAGCCGTTCCGGGTTCCGCGCCGGGGGCGAGGTTCAAACTTTCGAGCAGCTTTTGCAGCGTCGGCGTTTTGTGTTTCTCGAAGTCGGCTTTCAGGTCTTTCACTTCGATTTTCGGGGCGTAGATCGGCGCGATCACGTTCAAGACGATGTCGTTCGTGATCCCGATTTTTTTCAGTTGGTTCGCGATCTTCGCAAACCTGCCGAACCTGTCGCGAGCGAGCCCGATCATTTCTTGAGCTTCGTCCATCGCCGCTTCGTCAAACTCGCGATAATGCGTCATCTTGAAGGTTCCCGCCTCATCTTTCGCGTTCGTCGATCCCCAATCCGCACCGAGCGCGATCGACAGCTTGTTCGCGCATTCGACCCGCACGTTCGTCTGTTTCAAGACGAAGGCGTTTCCGACTTCATGAGCGTTCGCCGCCATCACGTAAGACTTCAGCACGTCGCCGTCCGCTAGCGTGTGATCAGACTTCGCGCCCAAGTGAGCGAGGGCGAACACGATCTTCCCGCCGCGAAGAGCGCCCGCCGCCTCCATCTTCATGTCGCCCGCTTTCACGAACTGATCGAAGAACTTGAAGACGTCGCGGTTCTGGACGGGCTTCCACTGCTTCGAACTGAAATCGAAGAAAGCCTGATCCGTCGTGCGAACGAGCGCTTGGCGCTCAGGGACTTCGACGAACTCGCCCTTCGAATTCTTTGTGTAAGCCTGTTGCAACTCGACTTCCCAATCGAGCCCGGCGACCTTCATCATTTCATCGGCTGAAAGGTCGTCGCCGACGAACGTGCCAAGGCCATGCCACGGAACCTTACCAACTTCGTCGCCCCAATACGCGCCGCGTTCTGCGCCAGCTTTGCTGACGTGGAACGCAGCCGTTTCAATTGCGTGAGCCATTCTAGAGCTTCCCTTGTTTAGACGAAACCATTTCGTCTCTTGACCACGGTATGAACGAAACCGTTTCGGGATGCAAGTGGTGGGTCGTATAAATTTATACGATTTTTTCAGGCGACATAAATGAACCAGAGAAACGGAAGCAGGAATTCGAGGATCGCGAAAACAACTGCGACGCCCATCAACAGGCCAATTCCCACGCAAAGCGGAAGCCGCTGGTTAAGCCATTCCGACATGTTAGAAGCCTCCCAAGCTTGAGCCGAAGCTATACGGATTTCTTTCGTATGAAAGCGGCGACGGCTCAAGCTTGTGGAAAACTTTCCGGGTCGGTTGACGGCTCGCCCTTATTCGTATGGAGCTACGCGAATGGAAAAGACGAAGACGAAGACGACGACGAAGAAAAAAGCGACGAAGCCGGTTAAAAGCGACAAGCGCAATTTTCGGGACAACGCAATCACTCACGTTGCCATTCACTTCGGAGGCATCAACGGGCTTGCACGCGCGATCGAGGAAGCTCCCAATACTGTGCAGTATTGGATTGAAGCCGGTCGCATCCCCGAAGCTCACGCGAAGAAGATCGTCGCCGCCATGAAGGCGCGTTGCGGCGAAGTCGTTCGCGCGGCGACTGTCGGGGAAGTGCTTAGGCCATGACAAAAAAGGCGCAAGCCAAGGCAACCTCTCCCAATCAGGCAAAAGTTAAACCGGGCCGATTGACGCGCGCCGCGAATGCCGCGAAGCGTGTCGCATTGGGTACTACCGGGGCTTCGGGAGCCGTTGCATCGGGTCGCAAAGATAGCGGCGGGACGGCGTTGCCGTTGGCCGTCTCGCCGTTATCCCTTTTGATCCCTACGCCCCCCAGCATCGATCGCGCATTCGGCAATCAAGCCGGGCGCGGCAAAGGCAGGTATCCAACCGTCGCTTACAAGAATTGGCAGGCGTCCGCCCTATGGCGGATCGCCAGCCAGAACCCGACCCGTTTTGCCGGGCCGTGCGTGGTCCTAGCGAGCGTCGGACGCGCCTCCCTGTCCGCTGACATAGACAACCGCGCGAAGCTGTTGCTCGACGTCCTGACGGTCGCTGGCGTGTATCCTGACGACAGCATGGCGACGGGCATCGCCTTAGTTTGGGGGCCGATCGAAGCGACGCGTCGCGACGAAGAAACGCGCGTTCTTATCCTGTCTGCGGAAGCGCCTTTCAGAATTCAGTTTCAACCGATCGGCGCGGGACGCGTCGGCGGATGGTTTTTAGAAGAGGAAGAGTGAAGCAATGGCAATCAGGTTCAACGAACTACGGCAGTCGTCAGCGGATACCCCGCCCCGCCTGTTGATCTATGGTCCCGAAGGGATCGGCAAGAATACTTTAGGCTTGGAATTCCCGTCGCCTTTTACTTTTGACTTCGAGCGCGGCACGCCTCCGGGCTGGCCCGTTGCGAACGATGAAGACGTCCCGAATTTTGCGACGCTGATGGAAGCGATCGGCGATCTTTGCACGGAAGATCACGAGTTTAAGACGATCATCTTCGACAGTCTGGATCGCATCGAGGCGATGATATTCGACGATCTATGCCAGCAAGAAAATTGGGTTTCAATCGAGCAGCCCGGCTACGGCAAAGGCTACAAAATGGCGCTCGAAAAATGGCGCGAGTTTATCGCGGCGGTTCGCTACCTCAACCGGACGCGCAACGTCTGCACGATCTTCATCGCGCATTCTGAAGCGTCGCGCTTCGACGATCCGACGACGTCGAGTTATTCCCGCTATGATTTGCGATTGAACGACAAGGCGGGAGGCATAGTGAAAGACGATTGCGACGCGATCTTTTTTCTGAACATGCGCGTCAGCATCAAGGAACAGGAAGCGGGCATGAACAAGAAAATCGCAAAGGCTTCCGGCGAGGCGCGCTTCATTTATACGGAAGCTCGCCCGTCATACGCCGCCAAAAATCGGTATGGCATCCCCGAAAGTTTTATGTATCAGAAAGGCAAGGGCTTCGACGTTCTGTCGGGCTACCTTCCCGCGATGGACACGCCGCCGACGCGCATCGATGTCGACGGCGTGGGCGAAGAAATCGCCGAAGAACAAGTCGCAGCCGAATAACTTTTAACAGCAGCAAGAGGAACTAACACAATGGCAAAGCTACCCGGTCAAGGGCTCGACGGAAACGAAGCCGAAGAGCGTCAGAGCTTCATCGATCCCGGCACGTATAATGTCGAGATCATCAATTCGAACGGAAAGGAAAACGAAAAGTCGGGCGTGTATCGCATCGGCTTGCAGCTTCAGGTTCTCGATGGGCCGAAAGCGAAGTCGACGTTCTGGCTTTCGTTCAATTATTTGCACCCCGGATCGGCGCAGGCTCAGGACATCAGCCAGAACCAATTGCGCCTGATCGCCAAGGCGTGCGGCGTCGGGCTCTTCGAAGACACCGAAAGCCTGCATAACAAACCCTTCAGCGTCAGCGTGAAGACGTCCGAAAGCAACGGATACACAAACAACGATATGACGTCGGCGCGCGAGTATGCGACGCCGGGAGGATCGGGCGCGAAGGGCGCGACAGCTTCATCGTCGAAGACATCGTCGAGCGCTCCCGCGAAGGCGACGGAGAAGGGCGGCGGCAAGCCTTGGGAAAAGAAAAAGGGGGCTTGAGTTAGGTCGTGGTCGCCCTTCCTGAAAGCGTTTCAAAGACTGTCGCCGCGATCGATGCGGCGATCGAAGCCGATCAGGAAGGGCGTCACGGTTACCGCATCCCGGCAGGCGGCGCGGGCAATGCCTGTGACCGAAAGCTCTGGTATGATTTTCGATGGGCGACCATGCCCGAAGTTTTCGACGCTCAGAAGCTCCGAATTTTCGAGACGGGCAAAATATACGAAACGCGCCTGCTCGCCTACCTTCGGAAAAGCGGACAGGAAGTCGTCGAGTTTGACGGCGTGAAAGACGACGGGACGCCGAAGCAAATCGGCATCAGCTTCGCGCGCGGGCATGGCTTCGGATATCTGGACGCAGAAACGTTCAACATTCCCGAAGCGCCGACCGTCTGGCATGTCGCCGAACTTAAGACGCACAAGGCCAAGTCTTTTGCCTATCTCTTGTCGCAGGGCGTGCGGAAGTCGAAGCCCGAACACTTCGCGCAATTCCAACTCTACATGCACAAGCGCGGGAGATCGCGGGCGCAATACGTGGCGGTCAACAAAGATACCGACGAAATAAAAACGTGGAGGTTCGATTACGATTTCGAATTTTGCGCGCAACTCGAAGCGCGATGCGAGCGGATCGCTTTCAGCGATTGGGCTCCCCCGCGCATCAGCGAGAAGCCGATTAACTTCCCGTGCGGGTTCTGTCGCCACGCCGACAAATGCCACGGAACGGAATGGCCCGAAATCAACTGCCGCACCTGTCTGCACGCGGACGTCCGCGATGAAGGGGTTTGGCATTGCGTGCGACACGCTGTTGACTTGTCGCGCGAAGATCAGAACCGGGGCTGCGGCTCCCATTTGTTTTTACCCGACCTTGTTCCCGGCGAGCAAATCGACGCCAATGAAGCGGGGGAATGGGTCGACTACATTTTACACGACGACGGCAAACGCTGGCGCGATGAGGCAGGGGGCAAGGCATGAGTGTAGAAAAATTCGCCGACTTCGTTCGCGGTATGACGCGGCTCGACGGGCAACGATTGCGGGACGCGATCGGCGACGACAACGTCCAGAGGTTCGCCGACCTTCTCGGGGTCGACATCGAAGACCGGGAAGAGCGCAAAGATTATGAGGCGATCGCCGACGCAGCGATGAAGCGTTGTCGCGAACTCGAAACCGAAAACAAGAGGCTTCGCAAGCAACTTGCCGAGCCTGTCGGCGCGAAGGCGAGGGCCGCAGAATGAAGCTTCGAGATTATCAGCGCGGCGCGGTCGACGCGATCTTCGATTATTGGGGCAATGGCGGCGAAGCCGCAGGGAACCCGCTCGTCAACATGGCGACGGGGCTTGGAAAGTCGGCGACTGTCGGCGAGGTCGCGCGCATCTTGTGCGAAGACTATTCCGACCTTCGCGTGCTGATGCTGGTTCACGTTCGCGAACTTGTATCGCAGAACTTCGAAACGCTTTTGAGAATTTGGCCGAGCGCTCCCGTTGGCATCTATTCGGCTGGTTTGGGTAAGCGCCAGCTTGGACGGCGCATCACTTACGCGGGCATTCAGTCGGTCTATGGCAAGGGCGACAGCCTAGGGCCGATCGATGTCGTGCTTGTCGACGAAGCGCACCTGATCCCGCCCGGCAGCGAAGGCATGTATCGGACACTCTTCGACGCGTTGCGAAAGTATCGCCCGAACATGCGCGTCGTCGGCTTCACTGCGACGCCGTATCGAACCGGAAGCGGGCGACTTGATCAGGGACCGGGGCGGCTCTTCGATGAAGTCGTTTTCAATTACAACGTGGGCGACGGCGTTCGCGACGGCTGGCTTGCGCCCCTGTCCGGTTATAAGGGGGCCGTTGAATTCGACGTCACCGGCATCGGCAAGCGCGGCGGCGAATTCATTCAGTCGGAACTGGACGACGCCTTCAACGCGCAAGAGGCGGTGTTGCAGAAAGCCTGCGACGAAATCGTCGTCGCCGGGGCCGATCGCCGGTCATGGCTCTTGTTCGGATCGGGCGTGAAGCACGCGTTCAGGATCGCCGAATGTCTTCGCGAGCGCGGGATAACGAACGTCGAAACGGTTACGGGCGACACGCCGAAGGATGAGCGCGACAAGCTGATCGCGGCTTGCAAGCGCGGCGACATTCACCTGACGAATGCAAACGTTCTGACGACAGGTTTTGACGCCCCCGGCATCGATCTGATCTGCCTGCTACGCTCGACCCTCTCGACCGTCCTGTATGTTCAAATGATGGGGCGAGGGACGCGCGCTGATGGCGTTGATCTGAACTCGCTACCGGATGCAGCGGCGAGGCGCGCGGCGATCGCAGCGTCGCGCAAGCCCGACTGTCGAATACTGGATTACGGCGGCAACATCCGTCGACACGGTCCGGTCGACGCGATCTGGATCAAGCGCAAGGAAGAAACGACAGGCGACGACGAAGCGAAGGTCAGCGTTCAGAGCGTCAGGGCTCGCGAATGCCCGTCGTGCGAGCAACTGATACCGGCGCAATCCGTGATCTGCCCGATGTGCGGATACGAAGACCCGGCGATGATCAAGCCGAAGCACAAAGCGGAAGCGGAGAGGGATATAAACCCGCTCGCGATGAACGCGCCGAAGATCGAACCGCAGCGCGCTAACGTCATGGCGTGGTCGTTCAAGTCTCACACGAAGTATGGGGCCGATCCGGCGACGACGCCGCCGACATTGCGCGTCGACTTCATGGCGGGCATGTCGAAGGTTAGCGAATACCTCGCCTTGCAGCACGACGGGCCGGGGCGCGCGCGGGCGGTCAAGTGGTGGACGACGCACGGCGGCGAGACGCCAGCGCCAGCGACCGTCGAAGACGCGCTGACGCGGATCGGCGAGCTTCGCAAGCCGCTCGAAATTGTCGTCGAGCGCGACGCGAATAATTACTTGCGGATTATCGATCGCGCCTTCGTTGAAACGGGAAAGCCGATCGCGGTCGGGCTTCCTGACAAGACGAAGGGCAGGCCGTCGAAGCCGAAGCCGATCGTCGCGAAAGAGCTTCACGACACAGTCAGGAAGGAACTCGAAGCGGCATTGCCGAAGCAATACTTTCGCGCCGAATTCGACGACGACATTCCATTTTGAGAGGCGGGGCTCGCAATGATTTATCACAAGGTCGACGACGCAAGTCGGGCGGTGCAGGCAATGCAGCTTCCCGATCTTTGGGACATCGAAGGGCGGACGTCGTTATCGTTCTGGCTTCAGTCGATCATCGGACGTCGTCAATTCAAGTGGACCGGGCGCGATATCACCTTCGCGGTAACGCGATGGAAGCCCGGCGATTGGATCGTCGCCGAAGTCGACACGAACACCGGCGATATGATTTTCGCAGCATGGGAAGGCGCTGAATTCGGCGAAGCCTTCACGCGGGTCGGCTGATGGCAAAGCGGCGGCGGAAGAAACGGACAGGGCCGAAGCGCGTCACGAAATGGACGGCGGAAGAGAAGGCGGCTTGGCTGGATTTCTTGCAGGGCCGATCGTGGTTCCCGCCTAATCACCGATCGATCGCATCCGTCGTCGCGCGCCTTCGCGGCTTCGAGGGGACGCGCCGCGCGAAGTCGGCGTCGATCGCCCCGAAGCTCGAAGACCTTCCCGAACACGTTCGCCACGCCGCAGGCGTCACGGCTCTTGCGATGCTTCGCGACCTTCCGCACAAGCGCGAAAATCAGCTTCGCGAATTGTCTGAAGCGATCTGCCGGATCGCGTGCGGGGACGTCGGCTTCATCGTCAGTGTCGAGACTACGGAAAGTAATTCGAAGCCGATCGACCCCGCCCCGGACTTGTTCGGACTTCCTAGGACTTCCCCGCAACGCCTCGCAATCTTCGATCTGCCCGACGACGCATTGCACGCGATCGTCATTTCGACCCGGATTGCGATCCGTGCTGCATACGAACGCGGGGCGCGCAAGCGGGCTTAGTCTGTGAGTATCTTTCGCGCCTGATGGACAGGGCGCGCGGGTCGATATTCAGTCACAAAAAAGGAAGCTCAAAAATGGCGAAGCCAAGTCGCGCCGCGACGATCGACGAATACAAGCGCTTACCGGAAGAAGCGCAGATGGCGCTCCCGTTCGCAGCGGGCAACGTTCCGGCGAGCGCTTGGCCGGAAGCGGTCTTGTCGGCTGGCGTGTCGTGGGGGTTCATTATCACGAACGGCGACAGCGTAGCGCTAACACGCTTCGGGTCGGACATGCTCGACGCCGTGATTTTGTATAAGGACGAACTCGCCGCCGCGATGGAAGCAGACTGCCGCATGGCAGGCGGCGCGGCGGGCGGCGCGTATCTGGACAAGATTGATATCTCCGACATGGCGAAGTTGTCGGGCGAGCAATGGGACGAATTCGTCAAGCGGGTTTGCGACGCGTATCTGTCGGCTCGCATCAAGGCGGCGGTTCGGAAATGAGCGCGCCGAAAACCTCACCGCTTACCGACGCCGTCGGCGACTTCCTGTCGCTTGGCTATCATGTCGTCCCGATCATGCCGAACCAGAAGAGGCCGGGCGAGTATGTCGCCGGGCGCTGGAAAGCGATGGACAGTTGGCAGCGCTACAGGCTGCACAAGCCAACGCCCTTCGAGCTAGGCAATTGGGCGAAGTGGCCCGACGCGAATATCGGCATCGTCCTAGGATCGCCGACCGGCGACGGGACGGTTTTGATCGCGATCGATCTGGACATGCGCGACCGGGCGCAAGTCGCGAAGGTCGTCGCAGCGCTCCCGAAAACGCCGATGTCGAAGACAGGCGCGAAGGGCGAAACGCTGTTCTTCCGCGCGTCGCCCGATGTGAAGACCCGCGTCTTCGATAAGGTTCTCGACGATCTTGACGACAAGGGCCGCAGGAAGCGCGAGAGGCTCGCCGACTTTTTGACGGGCAATCAAACGCGCCAGACGGTCGCGCCGCCTTCGCAACATCCTGACGGCTTCGCGTACCGCTGGCTACGCGGTCCCGTTCCCGCGACCGATCTTCCGTTATTCGACGACGCCGCCCTTCTGAAATTCGAAGCGGCGATGAGGGCGCTTGGCTGGTCTAGCGATCCGCAGGCGAGCGCACCGGCTGGCGTCACGCGATCGGCAAAGCCGAAGCCGGAACCGGCGACGGCGAACGTTATCGACTTTTCGTCGAGCGTGCATAAGCAACTCAACGCCGCAGCCCTGTCCGCTCTGGATGATTGGGTTCCCGAGCTTGATCTTTACAAATGCCAGAAGGCGCGCGGCGGATATGAGGCGGTCGCGACGTGGCGTCCGTCGTCGACAGGACAGCCCGACGAAAAGCGCAAACGAAACCTCTCCATTCAACCGAACGGTATCGAGGATTTCGGGGCGGCTCAAAAGTATAGCCCGATCGATCTGGTAATGTGCTGCAAGGGGCTGACGTTCAACGAGGCTTATAACTGGCTGCGGTTCTACATCACGCCGCCGAACGATACGGGCGTCGTGCTGGCGTTCGATCCGTCGCGGGCTCCCAAGTCAGCCGGGGCGGGCGATCGCGATCCTGCCCCCATAGAAATCGATCCTAGCCCTATTTCTGGCGACGCAATTCCCCCGCCCGTTCGATCCGTCGATATGGCTCCCGCGTTCTTCGATGCGGATGTCGGCTTAGTCGAATGGCCCGACGAACTATGTTTCGGCGGCGGGCTGGTCGGGCAGATAGCGCAATGGATCACGGACACGGCGTCGGCTCCCTCGCCGATCCTGTCTTATGGGGCGGCGCTGACGATGGTCGGCACGGTCGCCGGGCGACAGTTTCAAAGCCCGACCGGAACCGGGACGCATTTGTATACGATCGGGGCCGCGCCGACCGGGGTCGGAAAGGATCACCCGTTGAAGTGTATCAGCATTGCGTTGCACGACGCCGGGATGTCGAACCTAGTCGGCTCGCCTGACTTTACCGCCGACAGCGCCGTTATGCGGACGCTTCTGGAGCAACCGGCGAGCGTGTCCCTGATGGACGAATTCGGCTCATTCTGGAAACGGATCAACGGCAAGAAGAGCGGGACATGGGAAACCGCGATCACGCGCGCGTTGCGTGAGGCGTGGGGCCGATCGTTCGCGCTGATGCGGACGAAGCAGTACTCAGGCGCGGGGCCGTCGTCGCAAGACATATGGTGGCCCGCGTTGAGCATCTTTGGCGTGACGACGCCGGGCGAACTCTTCGCGCACCTGTCCGCCGCCGACGTCGAAAACGGGATGGTCAACCGCTTTCTGTTGCTCGCGACAGGGCGACGGATGACGGACAGGCGCACGCGCGATGAAATGAAAAAAGCTTACTTCTCTCGCGCGGCGGTCAACATGAAGACGCCGCAGATGATCGTTGAGGGCTTGCAGGCAATACGCGATTGGCAAGGGCCGATCATGGGGCCGCAATTCTATTGGCCGTCTCCCGCGCGCCCGACGAACCCGACGATCGATTGCACGATCGCCGACGACGCCGCCGAGCTTCTCTTCTCCTATCGAATGTGGGCGATGGAGCGGTCGGCGGAAGACGAACAATTCGGACGCTTCTATTCGCGAGCGGCGGAAAGCGCGCAACGCGTCGCGCTCATTCACGCGATCGGGCGATCGGCAATGCGCGCGCATCGTGACAAGACCCCGCCGCAGATTGAGCACGCCGACGTCGAGCACGCCGTCAGGCTTATCGATTGGTCACTTCGAACGATGTGGCTTCGGATTTCTGCGCAGGAAGCGCCGGTCACTCTTCGCGATACGGTTCAAGCGATCTTCCGCGCGATCGATCGTCGCGGCGGGCAGGCGTCGCGATCCGAACTCAGGCAGAGCTTGCACGGGTCGGCGCGTCGCGAACTCGAAGAGGCGATCGAAGAACTCGAAGAGGCTGGATACATCGACAGCGTGTCGACGCGCGAAAGCCCGAAGTCGAAAAAGGTTCTGACGGTTTATAAAATTTTACGTCGCCCATCGTGGGCGGAAACGAGAGGGGCGGAAAATGGCTAGGGCGACGAAGGCGAGTATGATCGACGTCGAGACGGGGAAGAAAATCGCGTCGGTCGAAATCCGCAAGCGTGGCGCTTCTAGGGCGAAAGCCGCGAAGGGAAAACAATCCACTGCAAAAGATTGTGGAAACGTTTCGCCGACAAAAAGTGAGCGAAACAGAAACCCGAAAAAAAAGTCGGCGCGGTCAACACCCGCGCCGCCGAAGTCGGCAACTGATGCACCGGAGAAACGAAAAGATAAACAGGCCGAGACGCCGCAGCCGGTCGGCGCGCGAATGGCGATCGACACGCCGCTTTCCGAACTTGTTTCGATCATCGCCCCGCCCCGGATCGCCTTTGGCAAGCATCGCGGCAAGACATGGCAGGATGTGCCGCGCGAGTACCTTCAATGGATGGTCGACAATGGTCACACGGCGGTCGCTGATGCGCGCGCCGAACTAAGCCGCAGGGATGCGCCCCCGCCGATCGCAATCGTTATAGCGCCCGCTGCAATCGACGAAGCATCGCTGAAGCTTCGCGACTATTGGGACGCGAACCGGGGGACATGGGAGGGCTTGCATAGCTGGCTGACAAAGCTCGCGACGGAAGCGTTTCGATCGGTCGACTTTTGGCGCGCTCTGGAAGCCGATAGCCCGGTCGAATTCAAAGGCATCCTTTTCGAATTCAGCGCCAACGTAAACGGCGCGATCAATCTCGACGCGATACGCAATCCGAAAGCGGGCATTGCGTGGCGCAGCGATGCGCGCGCCGGGATGGCGCGCGCCGATCATGCGGACAGGCAGCGAGACAAGGGGCGCGGCGTATGGTGACGGATGTCCTGTCGCCCGAAGAGCTTGCGACTTATGCCGAGCGCCGGGCGGTCTTTCACGCGCTCGAAAAAGCGGTCGATGACGGAACCGGGCTTATGATGCTTCGACAGGTCGTCGCGCATCCGCTCAACGTCGGGCCGGTCGAAACGGTTCTGATCTTCTATCATGTCGCCGATCGATCCGACGCGCCTTGGCCTGCGACGGATTGCGGAACGTTCTTTCACCCGCGCGAAGTCGCGGATTGTATGGCTGATGCATGGGGGCCGTGGGTAGGATGATAAAGATCGATCCGATTGAACGCCGCGCCGAATGCCACGACGCATTGCGCGCCGCTGTCCGGGCTGTCGCGCGAAAGGCCGACGCCGACGCGCATCCGAACGAATGGGCCGACGCCATAATCGAGCATATGGAGGCGAGAGGATTTCGCGTTCATCATCGCCGAACCTTCAACGTCAGGCGATCAAGCGAGCGAAGAGGCAAGCCGACCGAAAGGCAAATTCGCGAGGTTCATCGCCTCTGGAAAACCGGGAAGTATGACTATCAGGAAATAGCAAACCGAACCGGACTGACGACGGCTGACGTTAGCTGGATCAAGGGGGCCAAGCGATGACGATCAAGGCCGGGAAGAAAACCGACGCCAAGCCGACGCCGATCGTTCCGCAGGTTTGGGCGATCGTCTGGTATCTCAATTCAGACAGGATCGCCGACCCGGAAGGGATGACGCTGGTCGGGCCGGAAGAATGGCTAGATCACTCGCGGCTTTTCCCAACTGAAGAAATAGCAGAGCAAGCCGCGCTGAACATCTTGAGCGACGCGAACGGCGGCTGTCCCGAATGCCTGTTTCTGATCCTGTTCGGTCATATCGCATTCCTGCGATCGGAGCGGCTGGAATAAACCGGGCGGGGGGCGCGAAAAAACGCGCATCTTCCCCCATCCGCATTTGCTCAGATTTGAGCAAGAGCGTCAAGCGTCTTTTTGTCGAAAACTTTTTTCCGATGAAACGGTTTTATCGCTTGCTCAAATTTGAGCATGTGCTAAACCTGTCTTCATCAGGAACGAAGGAACGGCAAATGAACAATCAACTTCGCGGCCATTGCCAGATTTGCGGACGTCAGCAGGCGGTCCCTAACGGTCACATGTCTCACCACGGCTACCGGGTTCGGAACGGCTGGTTCGAAGGGGTCTGCAACGGTCACAGCTTCGCCCCGATCGAAAAAGATCGCGACGTTCTGGATCGCATGTGCGACGGGATTTCGAAAGATTGCGCCAAGCTCGAAGCCGAAGTCGCGGCACTCGAAGCCGGATCGATCGATCCCGACTATATCGGATGCTCGCGCCGGGAAGTGGTGGGCGGTCGCTGGCAGGAAGTGCAGTATCCGGTTCCCTACTGCTACGGCGACGCATACGAACAAAGGGTCGCACGGGCTCGCCTGATAAGCTCGAAGAGATACCGGGCCGAACAGGGCCGCTCGTTCGTCGCCTTCATGGTGAACCTCGCTGACGCCGTTAACGGCAAGCCCCTGATGGAAGTCGAGCGGAAAGAAGCTCCCGCCCCGCTGGCGAGCCGGGTCATCGGCGCTCGCGGCGTGATGCGGATGAAATACGCGGAGCGGGGCCGGGTTTACTGGCAGGACGAGCGCGGGTTCTCAAGCTGGATGGGCGCTCAATCGTGGCGCAAAATGCCAAAGGCGGACTAGGCCGGACAGGGAGGCAAAAAAAAGCCTCCCTGTCCGGTCTTGAGAACGGGTCGCAAAGATTTTTCGTATAAAAGCATTTTACCCTCTTGCTCAATTTTGAGCACGTCCCTATATTGTCTGTATCAGGAACGGAGAAATCAGATGCGGTTCGAAATTTTGGTGTCGGGAATTATGGCGGCGGTTTCGCTCTTCGCGCTCGCCTCGCTCGTTGTGATGATGTGGATTTAAGGGGAACCCGATGAACGTCGAAGCAATCAAGGCAGCGTGGGCGGAATGGGATGCGGCGAGCGCCGCGACCGAAGCCGCTTGGGGAATGGTCAAGGCAGCCGAGCGCGGGCTTCTGAACGGCTCCAAGCGCGCGGCGATCGCGCGGGAGCGCAAGGTATGGGCGGCGACGCTCGATCGCACTGACGCGGCCCGGAGCGCCTTGGCGGGGCTCCCCGATCTTGACGAAGTCGCGGCATGGGAAGCCGAGCAAGTGGCGATCGCCGAAGCCGAAGAAAAGCAGGGCAAACTTTTTTGAAAAAAATCGAAAAAAGCTCTTGCTCAATTTTGAGCATGCTATAAAACGGTTTCATCAGGAACGAAGGAACGAGACATGACGAACGCCCCCGCCCCCGAATTCAAGACTTTCTTCGCCACGAAGGAAGAGGCGATCACCGCCGCGAAAAACTGGATCGCCGACGATCCGTGCGATTTCAGCTACAAACTCGCGCCGCAAGCCGATGGCCGCTTCGCGGTTTCGATCGTCGACTTTTTCGATAACTCGCTAATCCCGCTCTAAGGAAGGAAGCTCGAATGTCTAGCGCTCAAAATTTTACGGAAGCTTGGAACGCTGCGGCGGGGGCTTCGGCCCTTGGCGGGTTCCGGTCATGCGGTCGCGCTTATGTCGTGATCGTTAACAAGGCGGACAGGGCTCAGGCTCGCGCGTGGTGTAAGGCGAACCGCAAAATCTGGACGGGCGCTCAAGGCCACGTCCCGAACGCGATTTATTGCGGTTATGACAACGCGAGCGGCGTCGAGCTTGGCAGGGCGGAAGCCTTCGCCTTGGAACTGAAAGCGCGCGGCGTGGTCGCGTATATGGACGCAATGGGGGATTGAACATGCGCAACGACATTGATCGCCAGCTTGACGCGCGACAGGGCCGCAGGATGGCCGCAGAGGGGCGCATGCTCGACCGGCTGGATATCCTAGAGCGCCGGGCCGAAGCCCTTATCGGCGAGCTTGTCAGGGCCGGGAAGCCCGCGTTCTACATCAACCTTCGGAACGGAAAGACCCGCGAAGGCTCGCGGGCGGACCTGATCGGCTTCCTTGTCCGCAATCGGTACGTTTGAAAATAATTCGAAGAAAAATGAAAAAAGGACTTGCTCAATTTTGAGCAAGGGTTTAAGCCTGTCTTCATCAGGAACGAAGGAAGCTCACATGACGAACCCGGCTCAAGTCTCGCAATTCGTCCGCGACGTGGTCGAAATCAACGGTCGCATCGCCCTTGATCGCCTCTTCGTCCGCACCCGCAAACTTTCCGATCGCCTCGAAACTCGCGAGCTTCGGACTAAGAAAAACACGTTTCAGGCTTACCACTGGCAAGCCGATATCGGGATGGTCGTCGTCCTGACGGCGCGCGGGAACGTGCTGCAACTGACGATCGAAGAATTCTGGGCGGCTCACGCAAAATAATTGAAAAAAGGGCTTGCTCAATTTTGAGCAAGCGTTTAAGACAGGTTCATCGGCGGCGGCGGTCGCAGCCGGGCAGGAAACAGGAAGCTCACATGACCACGGAAATCAAAACCTTCGAAGTCGGCAAATCCTACTGGACCCGTTCGGCTTGCGATTATGACTGCATAATCCGCATGACCGTCATTTCCCGCACGGCGAAATTCATCACCGCCGAAGTCGGCGGCAAGACGAAGCGCCTTGGCGTCAAAGTCTGCAAATACGACAACGCCGAACGCTGCGACCCGTGGGGCCGCTTCAGCATGTCGCCGGTTATCAGCGCCGATCGTCAAGGCTAACCCCGAAACCCCTAACCCGGCGCAAGCCGGGGCCATTCGCACCACAAAGGAAGCTCACATGACCCGCAAGAAAACCCAGCTCGAACCGATCGTTCGCACGCCCGAAGAGCGCGAAAAAGAACATCGCGACTTTCTGGCCCGCGTCGCCGAAAGCGAACTCGAAAGGCTGAACAAGGAAATCGCCGAATTCGCGGCGGACCTGATGAAGAACCCGGCGCGCGCGCTGGAATGGTCGCAGTCCGTTTTTGAGAAGGCAGCCGATCAGGCGATCGTCGCCCGCCTAGGGCGGCAACTCGAAGCCGGGACCACGCGCCAATCGCTGAACGATTGGGCGAGGCAGGAAGCCGAAGGGGCGATGAGCGAAGCGCTTTCGACGCGATCGACGTCGCCGCAGGTTAACGAAATGGCCCTGATGCGCGGGCGCGCTTGGCGGAAATGGCTCCCGATAATTGTCTTCGAAATCGAAAAATAACGCTTGCTCAATTCTGAGCATGCTATAAAACGGTTTCATCGGGGGCGGCGATCGCCCCCGGCAGAAAAAGGGAAGCTCAAATGTCAGTTGCCGAAATCATTCTGGAACAGCTTGGCGGAAATCAGTTTCGCGTCATGACGGGCGCGAAAAACTTCGTCGCCGGTAGCCGCGATCTTTTCTTCGCCCTGCCGAGAATGCCGGGCCTGAACTTTCACCGCGTCAAAGTCTGCCTGATGCCCGATGATGTCTATGTCGTGATGTTCTACCGCATCAGCGGCGGTCATCTGAAATGCTTGAAGTCGATCGGCAACGTTTACGCCGAAGACCTTCGCGGCGTCTTCGAGCGCGAGACGGGCCTGCGGACGTCCCTGACAGCGATTTACGCCTGACGGACAGGGGAGCGCCAGCCGCTCCCCAAACCCTCACCACGGATCAAAGGAAGCTCAAATGAAGACCACAATGCGCCTGATCGATAACACGCCGCCCGAAGTTGTCCCGAAGGGCAAGCGGACCATTCGCGAAACCGTATGGGGAAACACAAAGGGATACATCGGCGGTCGCTTCTGGAAAATCATAGGCGTGACCTACGCCGTAGGAACGAAAGAAGCGGTCGCCGACTTTCTTGCGGGGAGGGATGAAGAAAATTGAAAAGGGGGCTTGCTCAATTCTGAGCATGGTATAAAACCGTTTCATCGGCGGGGCGGTTCCCGGCGAAACAATTCAGGAAGCTCAAAAATGGCGACGAACTGGAAAGAACTCGAAGACAAGATCAGCCTCGCGCTCGAAGACAACGAAGGCGTTTGGGTCGTCAACTCGCCCGCGTTCTTCGCGGCCTGCGACAAATATGAAATCGAGCCCGGCGACTTAGAAGACGCGATCGGCGAAGTCGCCTGTCAGCAAGCCGAAGACCGGGCGCATGATCACTGGGGCGCATATGACTGAAAAACTTGAAAAAGGGGCTTGCTCATTTTTGAGCAGTCGTTTAAGCCTGTCTTCATCAACGAAGGAACACGCCATGACGAACGCACAAATCAACGCCGAAGCGGTCCGCCTGATGGCTCGCGCTGGCCGCGCCGCCCCGAACAACTCAGGCGCGATGAAGCAGGCGAAGGAATTCTTCGACGCCAACTTCGCGGCGATGGAAGCCGACACGCGCGTTTCCGCACGCTGGATCGGCATTTGGACCCCGAAAGCCGATCGGGTCGAATTCGGCGGCGCTTACGTCGTTGCCTGCGACGAAGGTCTTTTCGTCAACGGTCGCCGGGTAGCAAAATAATTCAGAAAGGCTCTTGCTCAATTCTGAGCATCGTATAAAACGGTTTCATCGGTCGGGACGGTCCCGCCGAAACAATTTGAAGGAAGCTCACATGACCCGCTCTTACCCCGAAATCAACGTTCCCGATCACATCGACAATCAAGCAGCGTATATCCGCGCGGCACATCGCCGGATCGACGACATGCGCGCCAAGGCGGCGGCAAAAAAGCTCCACGCTTGGCTGATGGAAGACCCGACGCGGTCGGACATGATGGCCGCGATGCGCCCCATGATCGATTTCGAGAACCGCCGCAGCGAGAACGGCGAACCCGGCTTCATGGGCAAGATGATGAAGGCCATTCACGAATGGGGTTCGCTGTCCGCCAATCAGGAACGCGCGGTTCGCGAAAGCCTCGCCCGGTCGGCGGCTCGCAAAGCCGAGCGCCAAGCGGCGAAGGTCGAGCAAGCGGCAGTCGACGTCGAGCGCTCGCAATACATCGGGATCGTCGGCGCTCGTTCGGTCTACTCGCTCACGATCCGTCGCACGGTCGACTTTGTCGGCGCGTTCGGACCGGGCGTGGTGAACGAAATGGTCGACGTGGACGGGAACGTGTTCGTCTACATCGGCGCGCGCCTTGGCGATGTCGGGCAAGCGATCAAGATCAAGGCCACTGTGAAGCGCCACAACGAGCGGGAGGGCGTGAAGCAAACCGCCCTGTCGCGCCCCGCGATCGTGAAGGAGTAGGGAGCATGGGAAAGGTCAACAGCGAAACCCCGATGACGGCGCAGCAAGAGGAAACCATGCGGGCGCTTGAGGGGTACGCGGGGCAAGGGCCGGTCACGGTCCAAACCTCTTACTATGATCAGAGCGGGCGTGGCGTCGCGTTCTTCCCCGATGATTGGAAGCCAGTGGCGATCGGCCTGAAGATGACGACGCTGCGGGGGCTGGAGAAGCGCGGCAAGATCAGGATCGTCGCCGCGTACTGGCGCGGCGCGACGGTCGAGGTTCTCTCATGACGAAGCTGATCGGGAGGCACTCGCCGCTAACGATGCATCAGACGGAAACGATGTCGTTTCTGTCTAAGCATGTCGGGCAGATTGTCGACGTCCAGACAGCGGAGGCGCACCGCGACGGGATACCGGCTTGGCCGCAGAACTGGCGTCCTGTCGGGCGATCGTCGCAGCAGACTTTGCGCGGGCTGGAAAAGCGCGGGCTGATCACGATCCTAGACACCTACTGGCAAGGCGCGCGCATACAGGTTTTGTGACCGGCTCAAAATTAAACGTTTGACCCGATGTTCAAAATCGAGCATACGGGGGATGCAGCAAGAGGCTGCGATTTGGAAAAGGAAGCTCGAAAATGAACAAGCAACGCAGGAAGGCAATCGAGGCTCTTCGCGCCCGGTTCGACGCGATTAATTACGCGGACATGAAAGGCGAACTCGAAAACATCAAGGAAGAACTCGACGCTCTGAAAGACGAAGAGCAGGAATATAAGGACGCCATGCCCGAGAACATGCAGGGCGGCGAGAAGGGCGAAATCGCCGACGCCTGCATCGATGCGATGGACAGCATCGTGAACGCGATCGACGCGGTCGTCGAAGCGCTCGACGGTCTGGACAACGAAGTCAACTTCGACGGCGCGATGGGGGATGGCTAATGTCCAAGCCAGAGAAACAGCCCGGCGATTACGTCGCCTACTGCGACGCGAATGGACGGATTGCCTTCGGGCAATCCGTACCTTCGGGGCAACTGATGATTGCATCAGGGCCGCGCGAGAAGCTTGTTGAAATGGTTTCGGGCGCGGCGCGTCACGCCTATGACGGCGAGACTTTGCTTGTGCCGGGAGTGCCTGAAGCCGAGAGCCTGACTGACGGTCTGGAAGCGCTCTTGCGGTTTCGCGATCGCATACGGGCTTACTTCGAGCGAAACGGATTGAAGGCATGAAGGCGTCGGAAATTCGGATCGTCGACCTTGCAATAACCGCTCGCTATCAAGGCGAGCGGCGCTTGCAATGGCGCGTCGAAGGGTCGGGCGATCGGTACTTCGTCAAGATCAGCGCGAACCCTGTAGCGGTCGACCTGTCCGCTATCGACGTCCTGTTCAGGCTCCCGCCTCAAGAGGCGCAGCGCGGCGATCCCGATTGGTTCGAAGTCGAGCGCCTGACGACGTCGCGATGGATGCGCTTTGTTCGCGCGGCTTGGAAAGCCGCCGAAGCGCAAGACCTGTTCAGCGCGGAAGCGTTCGCGCGAGCGGATGCGAAGCGAAGGATCGAAGCGGAAATTCAGCGCCGGGCCGTCGACCTTTACGCAAGGCTTTCGAACGTGGTCGTCGAGTATGACGGGACGTCTTCGGGCGATGACTTCTACCTGACGACGATCGACGAAGCGCGAGCCCTGCTTCGGGGCATCGAAGCCGAAGCGGCGGAAACATACGAAAGCGTTTTGAAGGCGCTGCAAGGCGCGCTCAAAAAAGCTCAGACATCAAAATCGAAGAGGAAGGCATAATGTTCGGGCCTACAGGGGAGCGCCTAGCGAGGCGCGCAAGGCGGGGCGACGTCGAAGCCGAAGACATGATCGCAAGCGAGGCGGTCGGCGCTGGCGTTCTGCATATGGGCTGCGGCGATGGCTCGATGATCATCGAAGAGCTTTACGATCTTTCGATGTATGCGATCGGGGTCGACGACAACGCGAAGAAAATCACGACGGCGATGCGCGCGAGCGCTGGCAAGGGGCGTTGCGAATTCGTCTGTCGCCCGCTCGAAGTCACCGGCCTGTCAGGGTCGAGCTTCGATCTGGTCTTCGGATACAACCTCGCCCGGCGCGGGCTGATGGCGATCGACGAAGCGCGTCGCCTGCTTCGTCATCGTGGCGTCTTCATTAACGTCGAGCAGAACGAGCGCCGGGGCGATGCGCAGAATATCGGCACCGTGTTCCCGAATGTCGACGCGACACGCTTCGGCATCCTGTCGCGCCTGACGATCTTCCGGGCGGTGAAGTCGTGACTAACATTCAACAGCAAGCACAACGGAGAACTTACAAAATGACTACGAAGAAAAAACCAACGAAGACCACGAAGGCCAAGGCCAAGCCGAAGGCAGCGCCGAAGCGTTCATCGCTCGCGCTCTGGCAAGAGAAGCGCGCGCTGACGGACACCGAAGCCGCAGCCGCGATCGGGCTCGCGCGCAATACGTTCGTGAAGCACCGCGACGCCAGCGAAGCGCCGCTGACGACACGCCTCGCCCTTGCGGCCCTGATGATGGATTTAGAGCCGCTGGCATGATGAAGGCGGACAAGGGAGAATTGCCGAAGGGCTTCACTTGCTCTTGCGGCGAGTATCATCGGTATACGGAGTATGTATACGCGCATTGGCGCGAGGCGCTCCACGTCACATGCGAAGCGTGCAAAACGGTCTGGCATGTTTACGCGGGCGTCCCGTCAATCCTGAAGGGCAAGGGCAAGCGCTGATGTCGACATGGTTCGCAACGCACCGGATCGCGTGGATAGTGGAAACGCTTTCGATCTTTGGATACATCAACCGGGCGCACGTCATGCGCAAGTTTGATGTGTCCGAAGCGCAGGCGGCGAAAGACCTTCGCGATGTGCTTCAGCAGTATCCGGGGCTGATGACTTACGACACGTCGGCGAAGCGCTACGTTTCGCGCGCGTGGTGACGCCTGCTTAAAATTGAGCTTTGGTAATCTTTATCACGCTTTGTTGATTTTTGAGCACGCATGTAACGCTTGCCAGTAACCTTTCGCTATGGGGTGGCGTGCGTATGTTTGTCATGCGCTTCGGCGCTGATGTTTGAAAATCAAGCGGGCGGGACACGGCCCTAAACCGTTCCCGCCCATCACTTAGAGGATACCTAAGCAATGAACTATCTTACGCAAGATCGCGCGATGTTCGCAAGCTCTGGCCTGATGTGGCTGGCAATCGGTTTCGGTTGTCTGTCGTTCTGGTCTGATCCTGTCGCCGGGATGTTTGCCGGGAAGTCGATCGTCGAGATAACGCCCGACTTCATCGTCGCCGGGATGCTGACTGCGGCGATCGTGTTCGTGTCCTATCTTCTCTCGGGAAGTGTCACGCGCTTTGCCGAGGCGAAAGAGAAGGGCTTTCGGTTCACCGCTGGCCTGACGATCGCCCTAGGGCTCGTTCTCGTCGGGATCGAAGCCGGGATGACCCATCAGGGTTTGGCGTGGCTCGATGCACGGAAAGAGCTTGCCGATGATTGGGCGCTCTGGACGGCTTCGTTTGGTCTGTCCGCCTTCAACGTCTTCAGCCTCTACACCTTCGCCAGAGATTTGAAGATGAAGGTCGACCCGATGACAAGCGCCGCGAAGATGCTCGCCTTTAAGAGCGTCGAGAAACGGCAAGCGAATAAAGCCTGATCCAAAAAAAACGAAACGCCGCTCCGAAAGGGGCGGCGTTTTGCGTTGCTCAAAATTGAAAACGGCGCGGGTAGGAAGCTCAACTCTTCCCCGCGCCGTTTTCTTTTTGCGCCCCTGCCTTGGGGACGGGGGACGCTGCGAACCGATCAGCAATCGGACTTCCGTTATTGCCGATCTTCCGCGCCTTAGCAACTGGCTTTTGCCGCGCCTAGGATGCGTCAGGATCGCGATCGGGGCGGACAGGCTATCGAATGACAGCCAGCGCACCGAAGAGCCCTAGGACGACGCCTAGGGCCGCGCACCCTATCAAGGCGGCGGCGATCAGGCCGTCGATCCCGACTTGCATCAGGCGATCGAAACCGTTTCGTCGATCGTCGCTCATTGGGCGATCGGGATGAAGATGAAGATCGCGACCATGACGACGCCGCCGATCGCGAGCGCCGCGCAAAGCTGCATGAGGTCTTGCGATTTCATCAGCACTTATCCCAATCGTCAGCGTCGCCACGGATCGCGGCCATGATTTCTTCGAGCGCAGCCCCGGTCGGCGGGCGCTTCGCGGCTACGCGCCGAATGGGAATTTTCTTCTCCCGAAGCCTGACGGTCATCAGGCCGCGCACGAACCTCTTGCCTTCTTCAGTCAGCCAGTAGCGGCATTGGTGGGGATGGTCTTCGATGTCTTCCTGATAGCACTGGCGCAAATTGAAATTGCATTCCCAATCGACTAGGCGGTGACGCGCGTCCGCCCGGCAGAGCCCTTGCAGGCTCGCCATTTCGGTAGGGTCGAACAGGTAGCCAAGCATAGGGCGCGGCAGCGTGGGGCCATGCATGCGATGCAGGATCGCGACCTGATACTGACTGATCGCGAAGTGATCGGATATCGAGACACGGGGCGCGGGCTTGCGCCCTAGCGCGCGCTCGCCGTCTTCAGTCAGGCGGACGCGATGCGCGACAAGCGCATCGATCGTCGCGTCGGAACCCATCAGCCTGATCAGTGGCGGTTCGGCTTCGATCCATTCGCGAACGCGCTTCCGCTGCGGCTTGGAAAGATCGCGTCCGGCGACGCCAGCGCCGCCCGCGTCCGCGATCAATTGAAGGGTTTCGATTTGGGGATTTGTGAGCTTCATGCGGGCGAAGATGCACGATCGATCGCGTCGCGGCAAACAATCAGGCTCTAACTTTATACGAACTCAAAAC
>Ga0181347_1000011_pt1 | contig 56745 bp, 73 predicted proteins | sample Su13VDMM110SN_FD_130102 | JGI IMG/M metagenome (GOLD analysis project Ga0181347, IMG submission 130102) | Freshwater viral communities from Lake Michigan, USA - Su13.VD.MM110.S.N | ecosystem: Environmental > Aquatic > Freshwater > Lake | place: USA: Michigan | collected 2013-07-16
AACGAAGACCACGTAAATTATCGACGTGCTATTCGTGGTGAAGAGCTGTTGTTCCGGGATAAGCCATATCGAGCAGACCCAGAAGAAATTATGCTGAACTTGCTCATGAGTGTTCGTGAAATCTTAAACATTCTGAATAAGCTTGGTTCACTTACTGAGGAGAAGAAAGCTTTATTTGAAACACACTCTCGAAATTACCGGGATATGGATATGTACAAGTGGTATACCAATATGACTAAGCTATATAAGTGATTACTTAGAAACAGGAGCATTCTCTGCTTTATAGATATTCTTAGCAGCAGCTTCAGAGGCTGCAACACCCATCCATGCACTGTTCATAGCATCATAATTTTTCAGTGTAGCCTTGGGCTTCCACTCGACAAACCCGGTAGGCGGACCTCCTTCTGTGTTTGAAAAGGCCATGCCAGTATCAATATTTGAAGCAGGAGGCTTTTGTCCTCCTAATGCAGTAATATAACCTGCCCAAGACTTGTCCATTTATCTTCTACGACGAGATTTGCGTCTGCGTGTTTTGCGTCCGGCACCTGATAATTTTTCGTAGCAGCCAGTAACTTTTTGAAACTTTGCTGTATCTCCTCCCTTATCTGGATGTTCTCTCAATGCAAACTTTCTGTATGCTTTCTTCTTTTCATCGGATGTTCCGGTAATTCCTTCTGCTGCTAATGTTCTGGAACACTCATCACTGGGAGCGGGTTTTTCAGCCGGAGGAGGAGGTGGAGGTGGAGCTGGAGGTGGTGCGGCAGACTTTAAGGGAGTTCGTTCATATGGTGATTTGCTTGCTTCTACTCTTGCGCGCATACGAGCTATAGTTGCAGCACTTGGCTTGCCTCTTGGTTTTGGTTCATTATCATCAAATGCTGGGCCTTTAAGTCTGTCAGCGACAAACTTATCATGTACTATCTTCTCTGCAGCTGACAATGATAGCTTAGGGTTATCTCTTAATAATTGGGTAACAGCCCGGGTAACTTCCTCTTGTGTTATAGGTTTGCCACCACGATAACGACGTTTGTGATGACGTCTAGTACCCATTTTATATAGACATCCCGAAACTTTTAACGCGTTCAGAGTAAATGGAGTTTTTAGAGGCAAAGGACCAGTCAGAAGTAAAAAAGTTAATGCAGGAAAAGCCTATCATTATCTTTTTCCATAGTAGTGGATGTCCTCATTGTACAGATACAATGCCTCACTGGAAAGAGCTTTGTTCTAGAAAAGCAGAGTATGGACTTGGTGATACAAAAATGATTTCTGTTGGAGATTCTGCTATACCAGATGATGCAGGTATTTCTGGTGTTCCTCATTTCCGGAAGATATCTAAATCCGGAAAGATATCAGATGTTCTTGGGGAGAAGTTATCTGTAAAGGAACTTGTGGACTCACTCAAAAAGATGGATGGTGGGCGGTCACTTCGCCGTACCCGCAGGCGTAACTCCCGCCGGCTTGTCCGTAGAGTTCGGAAGACCCGTCATCGCCTCTGAACCTTGGGCATCAACGTATCCCTCTGACTTCTCCTTTGCTTTGCGAGCCAAGAAAGCACTAGAATGGTCGGGTTCATCAATTCCCTTAGCTAGGAACTTCAGGAATCCATCCTGGTCATTAGGAATCAGACCAGACTGTACTGTATGAAAGGTACGCATAGACTGAGCCATATCAAACTTATCAGATGTGTCCATGTAGATATCTGAAGTCTCTTGAAACGCTTTCTCAATCTTCTTCTTTACTTCGTTACTTGTTATCGGGGCAGCTTCCGGGCGATTAGGGTTGTCTAGAATCTCGGTAAGCAGAGGATTCATGAACGGATTCTTGCCTGTAGGATATGTATACTGTTTCAATGTAGCAGTAACATCATCGGTAAAAGCTTCAAGAGCACGAGCATTCGGGAAAAGCTTGACTACCAAAATAGTAAGAGCAAGTACAAGGGGTATAGCAAGCAGATAAGGAGTCTTTTGTGTTGCGAAGAACAGGATGAATGAGATATACACTGAGAAACGTACGATGGCGTTCATTGCAGTAGGGATATCCATTGAACTTGTCGGTACAAACTTGTACCAGCTTGCTTTAGTGAATAAACTGGCCGGGTTATCAATCCACAGGTCTTCCATTTAATTCTAGTCCATGTCTTTTCTTTCTGCGAGTTTGCGTTGAAGACGTGCAACCATACGAGCACGTCTGGCCTCAGGCGAATTACCGAGAATAACCTGAGGCGCTACTGCTGCCTTACGGCCTCCAAGCATATCGGTAAACATATCACCAAATGCAGTCTGAACCTTCAGCTTGATTGTTTCAATATCTCTTGCTAGCATTTCCTTCGTAAATTCACCGCGACGAAGCTTATCCTCGAGTGCTGTCTTAATCTTCTTCATAATCTTCTCCATTACCGGGCTAACTTCCTGAGCCTGGAATGACTTTAGCACTTCCTCGGGATTCTCAAAGTCAATACCAAGCTCCGTAATATCAATTGTTTCAGCGAGACTCATGACTACCTTTGCTAGGCGGGTTGTCATGATAAACTCAAGAATCTCTGAAACCTTGCTACGAGACTCTTCAGTGCCGAGAATCTTTTCAATCTCGTCGGTCTTACCTGTTTCGCCCCATACGCCCTTCATTGTCTCGGCAATCTTGTTAATCTTATCCTTGATGTCTCCACTGAGAAAGGAAGCAATACCACACTTCTGGAAGTTAGCCCAGAATAGGTCAGGCTTGGTCTTTGCCAGCGGAGAAATGTCTACTCCAAAAAGAGTAAACTCCTTGTCAAAAAGAGTAACATCTTTCTGAATGATTTTTAGAATGTCTGATGTAATCTTCTCTTCGAACTCAGCCGGGTCGGTATCCTTATAAGGAGCAAACTCTGTACCAGGAAAATTAGTACAGAGTTGGTCGCGAAATGCCTTGAATGATTTCTTGGCGTCCATTTGAGTTTATATTAAGATTAGACTCTAAACTACTTATTTCCGCCACGACGTGCCATTAAGTCTGAGTCAGTAGATGTCAAGCAAACGCATCCGGAATCTGTGGTAAAGGCGGCCGGGCAGCACTCGGGCTTGACTTCATTTCCTACTAGAAACATGAGCTTATTCTCTTCCTTAAAGCTATTTTGGGGAAGGCCTCCTACTGGCATGTGCTCGGAGGACATCCAGCCACCCATGACTGAGTCATAAGGACCCATGGCAGGGCCGTCCATGGGCATCCCGGCATCCTTCTGCATAAAGCCTTCTCTGGTACCTAGAAATCCAAGTAATAGAGCCCCAAGTAGAAACGTGACGACCATTGCAGTTTTGGACAACTTCATTCTTTCTCTAGTACTCGGATTTTTATACACCAGCAGCCATTAATGCGGCGGACAATACTAATACTACTGCAAGAATCTGAGGCTGGAATAAAGCAAGGATTACGGAAATGATTAACATTGCGATTACAAAAGCCTTGATAACTCCGAGAACAAATGATATGAATGATTCCATAAAAGCTACTGCCGACGCTCCAAAATATGCCATAATATAGCCTTCTCCAAACATTCGTCGCAATAAGTCATTCAGCTTATTTAGAATGTATACAAATGCTCCTACCGGTGCTGAAGCCTTTGATAGTGTGGATGTTGCGAAACTCAAAATAAATTTACGAATGGTGGTAATCATCTGCCTGAAGAGAGCTAGTGGGTTTGCGATATTTTTTAGCATGTCTGAAATGATTGAGAATTGGCTTCCAAGTGCATCTGTCATTGAGCCAGCAATTGATGACCCAATAAGATTCATACAATTCCTGAAATTGCCACCAATTCCAGTCTCTGGGTCTACAATGCCAGCAAACAGCATATAGGATGGGTTACATCTGTATGAACTCCAGTTCGCTGATATTTTGCGTAAGTTTCCATATGCATGTGTTAGAAAGATGCCACAAATGGCTGCTGCTGTTATTACCCAAAATAGTATCATGTTATTCTTTAGCAATTTATTAAAGCCCGGCAAACTTACCAATCGGGCTGTTCTTTGCTGCTTGTGCCGTCTGTTCTCCTGCATAGAAAGCATAAATAACCGAAGCAAAAACACCTACGATTCTGCCCATGAGTGTACGAATTCGAATCATCAGATATTGCATGCTGGACATCAGATTCTGGATTTTACCGAATACCATTTGGAATACCATCATGAAACCCCCGCGTGTAGAACCCATCATTCCGCGCATATCTTCCATGGCAGAACTAATGCTCCCTAGTGAGTCACCAACTACGCTCATCTGTGAGTTCATTCCATCCATAGCTAGACCGGCATAATCGCTAAAGCTTTTTGTTGTACAATTCATGAAGTTGGTACCAATATCTACACCAACATCTACGACAATCGGTAGAAGCATAAATGCCGGGTTACATCTCATTTCAGACCAGTTGTCCTGGACATATTTTGCTTGGTTCATTCCATACATGAATATGGCCGCAATTACAGCACCTAATGTGATTCCAACAAATAGGAGCATTTCTCTTATTAATCAAAACGGAAACCTTTATTCGCTTGTCACGTGAGAATTGAAAATGAACTATCACGCTTTAGAATATTGTGAGCTAAAGCAGGAAGCAAAGGAACGACGTATTAAGATGTATTACGTTATGCGAAAAGCTCAATTGATTGAGTTGTTATCTATGAAAGAGTTGCCAGAGAAGTATATCATCGAGAAGAAGGTTATCGGAGAGTTACGTTCCGAGGCTCGAGCTCGAGGGTTTGTGGCATCATATAGGTTGACTCGTTCAGCCCTGCTTGAACTACTTTACCCCCATCTGTACGGAAAGACCGGTTCGGAGTACAAGCACAAGAATCAGAACAATGCAGATAAGCATAATACCCCAAAGGAGTACTACACCGAGTAGATATGGATAGAGATACTGAAAAATCTTGTCGAGAAGGGGTCGAATAACAGACTGTTCAAAAAACTGTTGGACATCCGGCGAGCCCAGGAAGTCGAACAATTGTTTTTTCATCCTTTTTTTGTCTTCGTTTGAACATAAAGAAAATGGTCAAGACATCGCAGACATACCAACTTCTAGCAGTTGCCGCCGTTGGTGCTATTGTTCTTTACGCAATGAACTCATACAGTGCTAGTAAGAGTCTTACTGGCGAGGGAATGATGGATAAGCTTGGAGGTGCACTTGGTTCATCTGGGCCTCTTGGTGAGATGGGACCTTTTGGAGCCAGTAGACATGATGGTACCGGTAATGCTCAGCCCACCGAGGCTCTTCAATCTCGCCAGCCCACTGGCCAATCAACATATTCTGAATCTACTCTAGGTGCGTCAGAGCTTCTACCCAAGGGTGAGATTGGCGCATCTTGGGCTGCCGTAAACCCTGCTGGCATGGCTGACCTAAAGGGCCAGAACTTCCTCCAGGCCGGTTACCACACTAATACTGCCCTTGCTGGTGTATCTCAGACGAACAGGAATGCCTCCTGGGATGTCCGTTCTGAGGCTCCTAACCCCCAAGGAAGTGTTGGTCCTTTCCTGAATACAACTATTGAGACAAATCCCTTTAAGCGTGGCCTTGACTGCCAGGGTCTATCCGACTAAAAAATGGATTTTAAAATAATAGTAATCTAACTGTTATCAAATCCTGAGATGCCGCGCTTTCTTGCGTGCTGTCGCTGGGAGACAAAACTGAGGGCAGGCGGAAAGCTGTGCGGTACTTACAACTACGGTGAGTACGATACCTTGAAAGAGGCAGTGGCACGCATAAATGAGGTTGCCGATACTGCCTACGCCTTGCGAGACGAAACTGTCAGCTACTACGTCAACGAACTTGCTCCACCGGGTATTTACCCCATTGTTGCCAAGTCGTACCCCGTCTCATAAGCTCATTAAGAGCCATTTTTATATATGCTTTTTGTAATGATACCAGCAATTGCAATCGGGGGAACAGTTATTGCCTTGGCATACTCGTACCTTGGTGGTCCTCAAAATAATACCCTTGTAAAAGCGTCTGATGGGCGGTCTTATAAGGTTCAAGATTTACCAGATAAACAGCAGGCAGCAGAAAGGATGTGTTCAATCCGTAGTAAGCTGGAAAAAATTTGCACTCACTGCAAAGATGAAAAGGATGAACCCTATCAGCGTCTAGTTTCTAGGTTTGACCCGGATTCCCTAGAAGAGAATGATATAACAGCAGATAGTACATCCTATTCAGAAAACAAGGGAGAGAAGATTATTGTTTGCTTACGTGACAAAACTCAGCCTCCCTTTCCCCTGATTGAGGAGAATACAGTGATGTTTGTTCTGATTCATGAACTATCCCATTTGATGACTACAAGTATTGGTCATACTCCAGAGTTTTGGACTAATATGCGCATGCTTCTACAAGATTGTATAAAAATTGGGGTATACACCCCTGTTAACTACTCTAAAAGTCCAGTTAAGTATTGTGGCATGACCATTTCTGATACGCCACTATGACCAGTTTATCTCCAAGCTGGAGAGGTCCTTGGACACATTTCCTTGGATTGTGTACGAGCAGTCTGGGAACATCTTCATAAGACGTCCCGTCATTTGAAGGGCGTCTTCTGTGTTTACGTCACAGATGTAACGCGAAAACACACCTTCCGCTGCTAGCTTGAATATCTCATTCGCAATCCGGTGAACAATGATGTCCATGATAATATTTGTCGGTACACACGATTCGTTCTCCAGCATCTGGAGCCCTGCCTTTGTCATAGGAAAGGCCATCCTGTTTAAAAATATATTATTATGGGATTGTTAATCCGTTTTAAGTCCAGTCTACATAGACTAGCTTCATCTCGCTGTCCTCTTTTTTTTCGTACCCGACATGTGCTTCAGGAAATCGCTTTCTCACTTGTCGAAGTATCATTACTGTTGGGATGTCTGGGAGAAGAATAGCAATATTTGAAACTTTAGTAATTCCTTTTTTTGCTGCTGCGATAACAGTGCGGCTGATTTGGTCAATCAGCTGGTCTACTCTAGATTGGTACACTTGTTCCTCTGCAGGAATCGTCATTGCTTTCAGCGCTTCATTGCTGAGAGGATAGTTCATTTTGTAATGACATCAAATCTGAAAATATTCTAATCCGTTTTAAGAGTAAGATGTTCAAGTCTGTTGTAGACTTTAATGGCCAACGCAGAAACATATCTTTCTTTAGCGATGACACTATCAACGTTGTCCGGCAACAAATAGCAAAGACAGTTGATATTCACCAAGATAGACTATTTATCAATATAGTTTTAAAACTGGATAAGGACTATTATTCTGGCGATTCACGAAACTGGGAAGCTTTATTTAACCGGATTTCAATGAATGGTTTACCAATTGAACGAGACCCCTTCTATGCATACTGTGATTCTCGTGGTGTAAAGATTACCTATAAAAAGTTGGACAAGGAAGAGTGGATGGCATATCCTGCTTTTTTACAGCCTCTGTTTGACCCGGGACTTTCTTTTGATGAACCAAGAATCTTTGGAGTTGAACCAGATAAGGCATATACTTTGCCTATGAAATTTGATACAGCAATAGCTAATCTAATACCAACTGCTCAATATCCTATTCCAGAAGGAGGTCGTTTGTTTGTCAGCATGTATCCCAACTTGAAAGACAAGGATTCCAGATTTGTGGTGAAGGAATACGAGACAGGAACTGAAGGAGCATACTTCCCTCTAGTAAGAGCTTCTACCCCTCAACGTTTAACTGAAGGGCAAATCCTTGCTTTAGATGCCCAAACAAAACATCTGAATGATTTGCTGTCATTAGACCCTCCCCATGAGAAAGAAGTACACATCTTAAAAGCAACCTGGAGTGCTGACTTGGTTGACACAGATTTTGGTAAAGCAGTTCGTACTAGATTCGAACAAATCTTTTATGGGTTAACCGTCTCAGAAGATATCCCATGTGTTACCTTTTTTACTGGCCGGTCCGAAATCTCTCGGCACAAGTTTTACAAGAAAGATGCAAAGACTAAAACAACATTTCTCAAATTACCAATCTGGGCTGCTTGGTGGACTAAATCCAAACCGTATAGACCAAACTTATCTGCTTTAGTTTTGTACCGAGGAGACGACCGGGAGATTTTTGACCGTATTACAATCACATCTCATGACATCAAACTTGCGGTGTATCGTGATGCATCTAATAAGGAATCGTTGGATGACATGAAAGAAAGCATGATTAAGTGGCTGATGTCTTTTGATGCAGTTGTTCCTTTCCTTCAAAAAACAGATATCACCGATTCCAGATTTGTGTTACAGGATATTAAGTTCGAAGCAGAGTATTCAACACCGTTGGATACATATGATACTTTGCGTATGAATTGCTTAGCCGGAATCTTTGAGGTCTCTAGAAAATCTGAACAAGTATTCAAGTTCTTACGCTCAGACGACGCAGATGATGGTATCAATCCACGAGATGTTCGTATCATAAATCTGCTTAGAGAAGACCCGTTTATCAAGCCTTCCGAGATTCAAGACGAACTAAAGTTATCTTTAGATGAGGCTACTATCTTATTGAATGCAATTAAGCAACGAGTAGAACAAGACCCTAATTTGCTTATCAGGCAGTTCAGAAGTTTTCCTGGACTTATTATGCACCAAAAGAAAATTGAAATCAGCGATGTAGATTCGGTTGGCCGGTTTCTGAAGTATGCTAACATTCTTAGATACATCCTGAGTGACCCAACAAATGAAGATGTAAATCGTATTTGTCCCAAACGTCAAGAATCAGTCCCTGTTGCTGTCTCGACAGTAAATACACAGTTTGTAGATACTGAGTTCTCAAATCTGTTTGACTATTTGGAAGGCGATGTATTAGAAGAAGTAAAGCCGGAAACGACAACAGTTCAAAAAACAACCACATCAAAGGGAGCAACAATTTATAACTACTTCAACACTCGGCTACAAGAATTTGACCCGATAAAGTTCCCTCCGCAATCAGATTATGCTAAGAGGGTTGACCAGAATTTACAACCAGTAATCATGTCATCTGAAGAAATTCAAGATATAATTGATGACGTAACAAAGGGAGAGGAATTTAATCCACGCAAGTACCCTGATAATCAAAAGATAGAGTTAACCAATCCGGATGGAATTATTCTTTGTCCGGACTTCTGGTGTATGTATGACAAGATACCCTTGCATGTGTCACAGCTAGAAGAAATCGATGGAAATAAGGTATGCCCAGTATGTCATGGCAAGGTTCGTAAGTCATCTGACTACAAGGCAGATACGCGTGAGTTCTCGGTAATCCCAAGAACTAAAGGAAACTCGTACCCCGGATACAAAGACAACAATGAAAGTCTACCAATCTGCTTTAAGTCTCCTAAGGAGAGGAAACTGAAAAAAGACGACAAAGACGATAAGTACTATATTCTAAGCGAGAACAAGACTACGGGTTATGGTCGGTTTGCATATCTTCCAAAAGACTTACTGAACTCTATTCATATTTCAGAGGAATACAAGCTGGCCATTGAAGCAGGGAATCGAATCCAAACGGGAATGTCCGGATTTTTTCGTGTTGGGTTAGGACGTCCTTCCGATGGATTACCAAATTTCTTAAATATTACTACTAAGGTTGTATCTCCTCGTCATGCAATTACAAATATTTTGCGCTGTGCCTTTGTTGCAACCTGGACGATGACAAGTGAAACTCATGCAGCAGAGATTGAGAAGAAGTTAGATATGGTTCCATTTGCTAATGATACAGTTGCGCGAAAGCATATGGCTCGAGTGATTTCTGGAATTGATGAAGCATTTATTGAAGGAAAACTAACCGTCATCCAAGAGTTAGAGTATACGGCTATTATGCTGAATGTAGACTTATACCGAATTAGTCTAGAAGACCTAACAATTGGTTGTACATTCTATACTCCACAGGTAAAGGTCAGAACTCGTGGTGTTATCATCTTACAGAGAGGGAATGATGTGGATTGTCTTTGCTTTGTGACCCGGCAGCAGAAGAAGTTTACATTCAAGGCTAATATTTTTGAGTCTCCCTTTAAAGAAGAGACATACGTTGAACTAGCAAAGAAACGTAATTTAGCTTGCGTGACAAATATTCCAACTATTAAAGATGCCGTCTTATTTGCAAAGTCACTGGTTGATGATTTCTCGATTGTATTAGACCCATTTGGAAGAGGTCAGGCACTATATATCCCAAATGACATGATATTACCATTTCAGAATACTGCAATTCCTCCTCTTGAGAAGAGACCTAAGATTTCAGGATATGCAGATGTTCGTGAATTGCCAACATATGAAGACATGCGTACTTTGCTGAAGAAAGCGCAGGAGATTGCTCCGGGTTACGAATGGGCAGAAGACATGCATGATGGCCAAGGACATATTGTAGAAATTCTAACGCGTTCTGGACTACGTATTCCAGTAGTTCCTAAGGTTGGGCAAGGAGAAGCATCAGAAGTAACCCAAACAATAATTGGTGAAACAGAGACATCCCTTGCTTTGGGGGAACCTAACAAGGAGGATTTGGCCCGGTATAAGCAGGTATCCTATGCTTCTGAATTGTATGAATTTTTATTATACCAGTTAACTCTCGATATTAAGAACAAAATAAAACCAGAATTGAACAGAGCTCTTTCGGAACCAACACCTAAACGTTCGGACCTTGAGCCAGAATTAGAAGATTGGTTTGAGCAAACAACTCATTTTGTATCACTTCAAACACCTATTGAATTCTTATCAAAAATCCGGAAACCGTGTGGTCAGTTCAAGGAGAAAGAATGTCCGAATGCTCACATGTGTGCTTGGGATGGTGAGACATGTAGAATTCAGGTAAGAGATACGATATCAAGAACAAAGTTATTTAATAAGATACTTGGGACATTGATAGATAATTCTAAAATCCGGTCAATTGTTTTGGATGGTCGTACAACGCCATTCTTTAGCACGGTACTTTACTTAGAGTTGCCTACTGAAGTAATATATACAGATACAGAGCTCAAAGAAACAATTTACGCGCAATAAAATTATTACAAGTGGCGGCGGAGAGGCCAGAAGCACTAGTAGCTCAGTGGTAGAGCATCCGTCTTATGAGCGGGGGGTCGTGAGTTCAACCCTCACCTGGTGCACCAGCGTCAATAGTTCAGTGGTAGAATATGGGTTTTCCAAACCTACGACACGGGTTCGATTCCCGTTTGACGCATCCGCACCCGAGTAAGTGTCTAAACTGCGTTCGTTATATGGGGTAACCCAATTGAAGCCTTATCATCTAGTGGTTAAGATACGGGGCTTTGAACCCCGTCACCCCAGTTCGATTCTGGGTAAGGCTATACTTCCTCCGATATAGTGTAACGGTTAGCATACAGGGTTTTCACCCCTGAGTCCCGGGTTCAACTCCCGGTATCGGAATTAAAACGGATTTAGTGAAAGAAACAATTTTAAGTTTAAAATGTTCTTCTTCTTTCGCAAAGAGCTTCGCATCCTTTTGGGGCGCTGGGCTATAACTGGGAGAAAACAGAGCAACATTAAGAATGATTGGGCAAACAGCGACAACTGTGGAATCTCTACGTACTATAAATGATTTGGGTCTGATAGCCCTATATACCTTTTTGTGGTCCCTTAGCTCAATTGGTAGAGCGCTCGGCTGTTAACCGGGAGGTACTGGGGTCGGAGCCCAGAGGGACCGTTGGGTTTAGTCACACCCTTCAAAAAGACTCTTTGGCCTGTTAGCACAATGGATAGTGCAATCGGTTTCTACCCGATAGGTTGTGGGTTCGACTCCCATGCAGGCCTCCGCCTTTTTAGCTCAGTGGTAGAGCACCAGCTTTGTAAGCTGTAGGTCGTGGGTTCGATTCCCATAAGAGGCATACCTTATATACATTGTAATTATACACACACATGGATGTCCGAGTGGTTAAGGAGAAGGCCTTAAGAGCCTTTGCAGAAATGCGCGTGGGTTCGAATCCCACTCCATGTACTCCAGAGTATTGAAATCAATATTCTGAAGTGCAAAAATTACCGGTGTACAGTTTAGCACTACCGAAGAAAAGGAAGTGTTAACAGTATAGCCAGCAGCAAAGTAAAATCCAAGTGCTTGAGAACCCAGACAACCGGTCTTGTTCGTATTAATCTGTAGCGAAACTTGGGGCCGGAATACAACAAAAGGCAAGCAAATACACTTACCCAGTATATGGTTATGTTGAGCGGCGTCGGTTCAGGAATACGCATGGTTTATAAGCAAAATAAGTTTATGCTCTCTTAAATTCCGTTTTTTATTGAAAAATGGCCCGAAGGCGTGTTACATGTTCCGCTGCCGCTTGTGTCCGACAGACGACCACTTCTTCAAGCCGCTGAATTCGGGCTCAAAGAGAAGTGGTCGAATCAAGATATCTGCCGTTTCTGACAGACAATGCTTGGTGGCCGGGCGTGCAGGTGCATTGGTGCTTGCCGGTTGAGGCAGGCGTTTGGGTGTCACTGAGCCTTGCTCCATGATAACCGTGGTAGTTGTTATTTTTATACCAATTAAAAATCCGTTTTCCCTTGCGGGGTATTAGTCATACGCTGCCATAATGCGAAGCGCCTCGTCATAGTGGACAAACCACACGACAATTGCGTCCATAATGTGGAGCATGTCTACGCCCTCCTCGTGAATGAGAAGGGGCTTTGTTGTGCCTTTGAGCCACGCATTGTCCCTGTCAAAGTAGATGTTGCAGCCGGTGCCAGTGCTGTCATCCTTCTTCAAGGTAAACCAGCGCGTGCCAACCCGAAAGCTTCGCATCTCCTTGTTCATCCGGGCTTTGCCGGCAAGAAGGTAATCGCGAGAGTTCATGGCAAGTAAAAAGCAAAAATATTGTATTTTTTAAATACGTTTTCCAATGCCTTGGTTGGTCAGCTCATCAATGATGTTGTTGCATTCTATTTCATCTGCGCAAACCACCACCATGTTGTAACCGGGCCCAATCAACGTTAAACAGTAGTGAATTTCTTCGGGATTGTAGTTTGATGTGGACTCAAAAGGCTGCCACTGTGTGATTGCTTCAAGCTGGTAAGTTTTACCTGCTGATTCAAGTTCAATGTTGCCATTTACAATAAGTACGTTGTTGTAGCGAGAACGTTTGGGCATTTTTACTTATCTATGAAATTACTTAGAACAATTCCGTTTTAGAAAAAAATGGCCTTTCGGCGTATGTTGCGGTGGCACAATTACTTGTCCACCGGCTTCTCAATCTGAGAGCCCAGCTCATGCTTGTGAAGGAGTTCAATCGCCTCGACAACGTAGTTCTGCAGCTGTGGCATGTTGTCCCTGAGCTTGATGAGCTCAGAGAGGTCTAGCCCCTCAAGCAGCATCCCCACGGTCTTGCCTGCAATGCGGTCGCACGGCAGGCTGATGGGGAAACTCATCATGACAGCTTTGTAGCCGGCATTGTCATCGTCTTTGAGAAACGACTGCACCTGCTTGTACAAAATCTCGCCGATGGCGTTCTTGGCCTTGTTGAGCTCTGCCACTGCGCTCTCCCCACTGCTGGGCGAGGGCTTGGTGGCCTCCTTTGCAACTGCCTTCTCAGCAATTGCCTTTTTCTTCTTCTCTCCGATGAAGACCTCGTGCCCGCCGCCGCCCTTGCGGCCGCAGACTTCGAAATGGTGCGTCTTCGCCGCAGCGCCCTCGCACAGGGGGTTTGTGCAGTAACGCACATGCTTGCGCGAGCACTCCCCGCTGGGAGGCGCGCAACCCTTCGGCGAGTTAAAGAACTGGCAGATGGGCATGGTGAGCGGTGTAAGAACAAACTAAATAGGGTTCAACAAATCCGTTTTTCTGGACGAAAGGACAAATATTGATTCGCATATGCATGCCAATATTTGAGAAACTCAGTATTAATCATTTATTGCCGGTTTACGCAGTTACCGCGGGCTTCAGGAAGTGCACCTTCAGGTACGTCTGCAGGTTCAGGTAGGTCACCTCATCCTTGTCCGTCACGCGGAGGAGCTTGGCAAGCTTGGCATCGGGCAGGATGCGGCGCTTGAAAGAGGGGTCAAAGCAGCTGTGGCTCTTCACGTACCCGGAGATGAACTTCGTCACATCCGTCTGGCTCTTCTGGCTCTTGGACGCAAGACCCATGAAGCCGCAGAGCTCATCAGAAAGGGGGCGCACCTTTAGGAAAGCGTTGTTCGCACGGCGAGCCTCCCAGGCAGCGCGCGCCTCAGGGGAAAGCGTCGCAGGGTCTACCTTGCGGCGGCGCTTGGAATCCCGGGCCTCACGCTTGATGGCCTTCGCAGCCTCCTGGAGGTCATGCGCAAGCGCACGAGACGCCTCAGCAGAAGCCTTGGCATGAGCACGAACCGCCTCAAGAGCAGAGGAAAGGATGGCATCAGCACTGCGCACCTCAGCAGGGGCAGCGGTGGATGCAGCTACAACTACAGGCACAACTACCTCAGTCTGGGCAGGTGCCTTCTTGCCCTTCGCGGCAGGGGCGGCCTTGGCGGCAGGGGCGGGAGTCACGGCGGCAGCAGGGGCGGTCTCAGTCTTCTTGGCCATCTTGTTTGACTTACTCTGGGAAACAGAAGAGGACATTTCTAACGCGGTTGGTATACTCTATGATATCGTGACCTGTTTAAATCACAAACTATGCCGGGCGCTCAATATTTTAAAGCACACATCATAAGGTTGCTTACAATCCTTCAAAATCTTCAAAAGACAGCTTCCTAGGTAATGACATACTTGCTTGGTGTCTGCTACTTCTAGAGTCTGACGTCTCCAGCAGCTATGAATCCAAACATAATAGATATTTCTGCGGGAATGAATACTCTTATGCTCCTTTGCCCAGAGCAACAGGCTGTTTCTTAGCATAGCAGTAAATTCCCATAGTTGGGTCCGGTTCAATGCAATAAAGAACATCGGATTAATGTCTATGAATAAAGACTCTTCCAGCATCTGACTAACCATCATCCAACGCATTGCAAATACCTTATCTGAATCTGTAAGATATAATGGGTCATGAAACAAAGGTAGTAGTCTAACTTCCCGGTAGTACACACACTCCTTCATACGCTTTCGGGTTTCGAGAGAGAGCTCCTGCCGAGTATATGGATTAATAGGCTTTAGCTTGTCAAGCGATAGCTGAAATATGGATTTGATGTTAAACCAATAAACCTTGCCATCCTCATGAAAAGCAAAATAGTCAAATGGGTGAACTGTGTCATCTGATGTAATCACGTCTTCTTCATTGTGGCATAGTGACCTTTTTAAGACACCCGGTCCGGATAGGTCGAGTAGGTATCTAACAAACCAACCACGCCATATTTTTTGAATCTTGACTGCACTTTCTCCTACCGGGTTTACACTGGCCCATAATCTAGGATTCTTTGACTTTGCATGTTTTCCACAAAATTGAAGATTCTTCAGTGCCTTTGATGGGCACCGGTCATTCGATGTCTTGTTTTTACACGACCCACAGAGCATTTCTTATCTAATATACAGTTCTTTCTTGAAAACGGATTTACATGTTGACAGCCATTAATCAATAACAACAGTAACCATGTCCACGAACGCAATCGTCAACGCAAGCAACGCAAACATCGCTCAGGTCTCCTTCACGGAGGCCAAGCGCAACAAGCAGGGAGGCCTGGGTGTGTCATTTAAGTATGACGGCCAGAACTTCGCGCTACGCCTTCCACGGATGGCGTTTCCCGGCGGCCTCCTTCAGCGGGAGGATGAGAAGAGCGGCAACGTCTCGTATTCGCTCATCGGCTCTCTCAAGGGCTGTGACCCATACGCGAAGGCCCGCTCCACCGGCACCGACGACATGGCAAACCTATACAACTTCCTCCTGGACCTCCAGGAGAAGCTAATTCAGGCGGCAACTGAGAACAGCACCAAGTGGTTTGGCAAGAAGCGTGGCGAGGAGTCAATCCGCGACAGCTTCAACGACCGCAGCGTGCTGAGTGTGTCATCTGACAAGAACGGCGACGAGTATGTTCCCAACGGGAAGTACCCGCCTTCGTTCCGGCTCAAGATTCCCGTATACGACGGCCGCATCGCAATGGATGTGGTTGACGCATCTACGAAGCCCGTGTTTCTGACACTGGATTCGCTCCGCTCCGTCTTCCCAAAGGGCGTAGCAGCGAACCTGATTGTCAGCGGCTCGGTCTACATCATTGGCCAGTCATTTGGCGTCACTTGGCGCGTGTCCATGGCGCAGGTATTCCCTCAGACTCGTCTGACGGCTGCCAGCGCCTTCGAGGCAGTCCCCGATGAGGAGGCTGACGAGGAGGAGGCCCCGGCAGGGAGCCCTACTCCGGTGCAGGAGTCTCAGGCGGTGGAGCTTCCAGTAGTGGAGGCTGCTCCCGCTGATGCGACCCCGGCTCCGGCGCGCAAGCGTCGCGTTGCAGCCCCAGTCTAGACCATACAGATGAGTCTGGCGGAGGCTGATACATAACGAATGAATCATCTATAAAAAGAGGATTGGTGATTATCACCGCCTTTTTCACTGCTGAACACATCGGTGAAAAAGACTTTCCACACGAGCATTCATAAATATCCGGTATTCCTTGCGTAATATACTTGGGTAGAATGATTCGATGGCATCCTTTGAGCAGAATATCTGAGTCCATAGCATCTTGGTAAGCTTCAGATGACAAAAGAGTAAAAATAGATTCCCCTGCTTTCCAATCCTCTTGAAGCAGAGTACCAAATGGCGAATCCCGGAACCAAAGTGTCTTAAATCGAGAATGGTCTTCAGATTCATGCTCTGCAAGTCCTACCCGATTTAGGTCATCATCGTATAGCCAGTAGACATCTAGTCCTTGATTTTTATATGATGCGTCTAGAGCTCCGCGAAATACGGTCCGGTCAGAGTATGCCCACTCAGCGGCATCATGGTCTTCATCATGTTCAGCTATATCGCGAGAGATATCAGTGTAAAGCAGAGATGGTCTCAAGACTGAGTACATCTTTGGTTTATTTCTGGATTTGATTACCGTCTGTGCTTACGCGTCTTACGTTTGCGTGTTTTACGTCTGCCTCCAATTTTTCTATTACTAATGAAATATGCTGCAGCAATTGCATATAACGGAAAGTATTTTTGAAAATCGGCTAAAAATGTTGGGGGAGTTGCGTCTGCTTTTACTCTAAACATATCTAGTCTCTGTGTATCTGAATTTGGTTCGTATAATATTAGCTCTCCTGCAGCATTTATAATAAATGCAACAACGTGTCCTCCTTCACGTTCACCATATAACACTAAGAACCCATCTGATTTTCTTTTAATTACACTATTGACCACGATTGACGGGACTTCTCTGACAACGGATAGATTATTGTTTTTCTGTATCATGGCTTCTAGTTCTACTAATGCTACACCCGGCTGAACACTTGAAAATTTTCCATATCTTCCTGTTTCATTAAGCAATTTTAATACGATTCCGCCACATATACCATTCTGTAAAACGATTGGTATATTTCTATCACCAATTGGCTCCATTATCTTTAATCAAACGAAACTTTCACAGTGACGTCGTGTCGGGAAAGGGAGTTTGTAGCAGAGTTAGATAGCTCATGGCGCTTTCTACGAGTATCCTTATCAGCTGTCTCCTTAAGCTCCTGAAGCCGGGACTCCATATCTGCATGAACAGCTTCACGGTGAGTCTCCAAGTAGTTAATGATTTCATCCGAGAGAACCCACTCGAAAAAGTTTAGCTGGCCCACGGTTGTGTCCAGACCCTTGAACTTGATTCGTTTGCACCGGCAGAATGGGTCGAACATCTTCTTGCTGTATGCTTTCAGATGGCTCTTGTATGACAGATACACTATCACGTACGACTGCTTGCTGGTCATGAATGCTACGTTGAACTTCTTTGCGTAGTTCGTCACGAACCAGTCGATGATTCTTAAAGAAAGGTCCGAAGTTCCATTTAGAATTGCCGCTACTTTCTCTAGGTTCCCGGGAACTGAGTAAAACTTCTCTAGACGATGCAACACCCATTGTTCTTGGCTTTGAATTTGTTCCATATTTATTAGTCTCATCACCTTGCTTGAAAACGGGTTTTAACTCTCGAAACATACTATACGTAAGAATGCAGGATAAGATTAATTATTTGCTAGAACACTACGGTATCGACGACCAGCGTACACAAGCATGGTTCACTAAGCGCGGTGAAATGCTAACAGCATCAGAAATCTGGAAATCATTTGGTGATGCTACAGCTGCTGCCCGGCGTGAATTAATTTTGTCGAAGCTGACACCCCCCAAGAAGCAAGATGGTCAGGGAGTTGGTGCCCTAATTTGGGGAACTCGACTAGAGCCTGTAGCAAAGGAGATTTATTGCTTTACGGAAAAGGTTAAGTTGGTTGACCTCTCATGCGTACGTCACCCAGAGCACGCCTTTCTTGGAGCATCGCCGGATGGTCTTCTTATTACAGATGATGCTCGCAACGGTCGTCTAATTGAACTAAAGTGTCCTATCTCCCGGTCTTTCTCAGAAGATACACCTGTGCCAGATGCATACTATCATCAGATGCAACTTCAAATGGAATGTACTGGTCTTGTAGAGTGTGATTATGTCGAGATGCAGTTTAAGCTGATGAACTATTCTGAATGGTCGACAACTGAAGCAGAGTTTAAGTCTTGCTTTGCAGTTTCTGATTCTGGTCAAGTTCTATACCGGCAGATTACTGATACACAAACAGTTCATGAGTGGCAGATGGCTGTTCTTGGAAATCCAATGGATTGGCAGATTCTATATTGGATTCTGGTAAAGAAGCGCCAGAAGCTAACTCTAAAAGACCCAGACTGGATGCCAATGCACTTTCCGGAAATGAAGGCAACGTGGGATGAGATTGTTCAGCATCGTGAGGCTGGAACACTTCCCGCTGTAAAAGAGAAACCCATTTTAGTACTGTAGAGTTAAATTAACAAAATGAAGCTAGGTCTGTGCATGATTGTAAAGGATGAGAGCCACATTATTCATGAAGTACTTCAGGCAACGCTTCCTCTGATTGATACATACTGCATTCTAGATACTGGTTCAACTGATAACACTGTTCAGATTATCAAAGATTTTTACGCAAAGACAGAAATTACCGGGGAAGTTGTTTTGAGTGATTGGAAAGGATTTGATAAGTCTCGTACAGAAGCTCTTCGGTTGTGTGATGGTAAGATGGACTATATCTTGATGATTGATGCAGATGACTTGATGGTATTTCCTGTTGACTGTAAGGCATTCTTGCATAAGGTTCTTGATGAGCACAAGCCCAACGGAGCAATTATTCAGATTAAACGTGGAAATATTGATTATGTCCGGACTCAAATTTTTAAGGCAGAAGACAACTGGAGATATGTAGGAGTACTACATGAGTATCCTACCAACGATAAGAAAGATAACAAGATGATTAAGCTTCCGCCGGAAGTTTATATGATTGGTCGCACAATTGGTAACAGGTCAAAGCAGGAAGGAAATAAGTATCTCAGAGATGCCAAGATTCTTCTTGCTGAGGTTGAGAAGGAGCCGGAGAATGACCGTTATGTGTTCTATCTTGCACAGTCATATCGTGATGGAGGAAACATTCCTGAGGCAATTAAGTGGTATAAGCGCCGTGTTGAGATGGGTAAGTGGAAAGAAGAACAGTGTGTTAGTGCTATGAACCTTGCCCGGCTTCTACAGGATAAAGACTGGGCATGGCGTGCGCATGAGTTCAATCCTAAACGCAATGAGTCGCTTGTATGGTATGCTTCATATTGTCGTACGAAGAATCTGTTCACTCATGACCTGCTTGCCATGATTATGTATGCAACAACTATTCAAAAACCTACAGAGAATGTTCTGTTTGTAGAGAATGACATGTACGATTGGCGCATGTGGGATGAGCTAGCAGTTATTGCTTATCATATGGGTCGCAAGGATATTGCAAAGCAGGCTGGTGCTCGCCTTCTGCATGAGAACCGATTTCCTCAGGAACAGCGTAGTCGTATTGAAAATAATATGAAGGCCTCTCTCAGTTAAGGAATGTATGAATTAAATTGATTTACCCGGAAAGGAGACTCTACGCCCTGAATAGGAGGAGCATCAAACCTTCCATCTGGCCGCACAAAATTAGTCTCCTGTCTGTATGATGAAACAGACCCCGCTTGAGTCTTTTCTACATTTCTTTGGTCAAGAAACTCCGGAACAAAGTGTTGTCTGCTAAAATAGGTCATTGCACAGTATATGATTATTACTGCAACTGTTAGTGATAACCATACTGGAACGTTATGATGCCAACTCATTTATATGTTTAAAACGGAAAGAGTTTTCATCTATATCAACAAGGGTAACAAATGGAGGAACGAGCTATCGAGACACTAAAGCGCATTCTAGTAGTTCGCAATATTAAGACCGATACTGTAGACTCACTTGGGTCTGCGATTGATGAAACGCGAATGTTCAATATTGGCGGAGTTCTTGTAATCTTCAGCGAGAAGGGGAGAATGACTGAGAACATTCTTCAGTCATACATGACGTTTGCAGAAGACAATAACTACAAGCACGGAACAATTGTTGTATCTCTGGTTGAGCCATCAGAGAATGTTCTGGCCTTTGTCCGGGACCACAACAATGACCTGAAGAATCCTCTGTTCCAAATCTTTGAGATTCGTCGTCTGCAGTATGATATTACAACGCATCGTAGAATGGCGCCACACAGGATTATTAGCAAGGATGAGTTGGCTGTGCTTGAGAAGAAGTATAATATTACCAATCCTAAGAAGCAACTTCCTTGGATTGATTCGGAGGACCCGGGAGCAAAGTGGATTGGTGCTCGGTCTGGTGATGTAATTGAAATTCAGCGATTCTCCGAGTCGGCTGGAAACAGTACATACCACCGATATTGCACCGGCAATGTTCTTCAAACCTAAACATAAATGGAAGCAACATTCGACTCTGCTAAAAATCAATATAAGATGAACTATGTTCAACATTTTTTAACGAAAGAACCCAAGTACAAGACCGCATATGAGACTGCTCAGAAAACTATGGATGATGTATTGTCTAAGGCTCCTCCTCCACGTGAGCCTGAAAAGCTGAAGCCTATAAAGGAGGCGTCAGTTGCCCGTCGTCTCCGGGAAAGCTCTCCGGCGAGTATCCCATCTCAGACGTGGAAGTACTGGACACTGACTCCACTACTGCTTGTGTCATTTGCGTTATCGATGTTCTAAAGATGAGCAGTAAAACAACCGCAATCAAACCCAGAAATATACCAAGATATATATTGAAACTTTTATGCAGTATAGATAGTTCTTCTTCTTGCTTATTTAAGACACTCTTAAGAGCCTTAGCCTTGTCAGAAGCCTTTTCAATTGCCTCAAATTCTTTTTGATACCGGATGATATCAGCAGTTAATTCTGATATCAAAGCAGGGTCAAACTTTCCCTTAGAACTTTGTAAAAATTCCCGGACATGTTGGGCTAGTTCAGAGTTGATGCTCAATACTTGTTTCACTAACTCTGCTTGTTTGGCAGAATCGGTTTCATATACCGCCTGCGTTAATCTGCTAGTGTATTGTGTTTTTAGTTGGGTGTATTCTTTTTGGAAAGCATCCAATTCTCTCGCCCTGTCTTTTTGGTATTGGTTGATATCCATTACTTTTTATAACGGTATAATAAATGTCTAACGTTGATTCATCTGGAGGTATTGGAGGACGCGTAGGCCGGTCGATGGACTATTCACAGTTATTGGAGATTCGTCGTAAGTATGTTGGAGTGAACCATATGACTCAGGTTAACCCTAGCAATACTCCTACTATAAAACCTTATTTTAACCAGGATAAGAAGTTGCGTGAACCTGGAAGCAATGGAGCTGTAGACTTCTATTTCACTCGTGGCCTGTATCCTCTTTTTGGACGGGTTGGAACATCAAAGTAAAAGCAAACTATAGAATAATATGGAATACGATAGCCTAACCGACCAAATAAATAACACGTTATCCTCTGGTATTTCAAAGGAAACATCATGGGAAGCCGTACCCGGAGGTTTGGATAAGGTTTCAGCCTCTGCTATGGGATTTGCTTGGGGAATGGGTGGAGGTCGTGTATGGGTATGTCAACTACCATGCGCAGGAAACTGGAAACAAGTTGATGTTCCGATAACCTCGTCTCTTCGGGATATTGTAACCGATGACACACATGTTTATGTTCTTTTTCAGGACAAGCTGGCTATGAAGTTAGCTAACAATACTGATGAATGGGTTGTTGTTCAGGTACCAGATGATATCTCTAAAATTATCAGTACAGCATCTTACATCTGGGGGCAAGGTGGAACTCAAAAGTACAAGCTACCTAAACCAGGTATGACAGGAAACTGGATTCCTGTCAAAGATGACCTAAATGTTAAGGTTACTTCTGCTAGTTCCGGGCATCTATATGGTGTGGGTTCAAATGGTGAAGCTATGATGACAGATGAAGCTATGCAAACATCATGGGCTACAATTCCGGAATTTGGGGGGAAGTATACAGCTATTTATGGAGAAGCAGACCAGACAGCGCTGTTTGGAATTGACTCAGAGAATAGCCTTAAGAGATGTCTGAATGGTAAGTGTCAAGGAGTAGACACGCAAGGATATACTCCTCAGAACATCACTATTGAACCAACTACCAAGCAGATGTGGATGACTACAACAACATCAGGCAAATCTGGAAATATTTTCAACCAACCACTGACATTTGATTATACTGATATCATAAAGTCTGTTCAGCCAATTGATACAAAACGAGACCAGGCTGTTGAGCAGGTGAAAGTCCAATATGAACAGGCAACATATTCCGGGATGATGTCAAAGCAATTTGCCATGCTTAAAAAGATGGTTGCAACATTGTTTAATATTAAACCGGCATCATCGCATGAAGAAGACCAAAAAGTTCTTCAAGGAGATATTGATAACACAATATATGAACTGAACGTCCTTCGTGATATTCTTCCATTTATTCAAAAATTATTGATAGTTTTAGCACTGACTGTTGTAGTGTATGCAGCAAGTGATTATTTAGGGTCTGCTACACATGTTGTTGCATTAGCTGTCTTGATAGCTGGAACCGTTTTCTTTGCTATAAACAAGTAATGGCAGCCTGTGACGTTCAATGCCACCGGGATAAAGAATTAAAGAGACTCAGTTCGGATGTAGTAAGAGCTATTCCGAACCGGGACAAGGACCCAGAAGCATATGAAAAAGCTCGTACAGCTTATTACACTGTTAAGGAAGGCCAAGGATGGGTTTCTAGAGAGAATGAACGTAAGGCCAATGAAGCAGTGCAACCAATTCTGGATTCGTATCAAGCCAAATTTGATAAGATGAAGGAAGATATGATTTATGCTAATGCAGCTGCTCAAGCAAAACAAGATGCTATGAGTCACCAAGTTGGAGATGAAGATGAGGTCCGATTTATTCATAAAGAAATAATGAAAGAACGCGATGAAGCAAGTGTATATCAACGACTAAATGAGTTAGCCGGTATTCCAGTAGATATCTATGCGTGGCTTCCTTCATTTCTGGATTTGGTGCTAGGCGTAACGATACTGGTCCTTGTCTTTCAAATTTTTGTACAGGGAAAGCTAACTAACATTAAAAACTACTTTACGAATAACAATGGAGTGGTTTGATATTCTTCAGATAGCACTTTTGGTCATACTGTTATACGCAGTAGCAATTTGGTCTTCTGGTCGTGAAGGTTTTGAAGCAGGAGAATCAGTCATGCTTGAAGACCCGGAAAAATATAATGATGCTCTGTATGCTTCTGTTTACAAGGCTTTATGGCACCCAGATAAGGTCTTAGAGTATGAACGAGTTTCTATGCAGGATATAGCATTGGCCGAGAAAGCAAAGACAGATATCAAAGTTCTGGATTTGTGTTGCGGTGTTGCTCCACATGCGTGTTGGTTTAAGAAGTTAGGCGTTGAATATACCGGAGTTGATATTTCCTCTGCTATGTTAGACCAGGCAAGAAAGGATTGTCCATCTGCTAAATTTCAGAAAGGTGATATAACACAGGCAGCTTTATTTTCTCCTAAGTCTCAAAGCCATACCTTACTTCTTGGATTTGCTGCGTATACATTTCCAAATGTAAAGGTAGTTTCTGATAACGCATATATGTGGACACAGCCGGGGGGGATGTTTATAGTACACCTGGTAGAACCGGATAAGTTTGACCCTCTTCTTGACCTAGCATCTCCCTTTGCTGCGTTCTCAGTTCAGAAGTATTCTTATGACCGGCAAATGAAGTCTGAAATTTTCTTTAGTGATTTCAAATATACTGGAACGTTTCATAAGAAAAAGAACGAAGAGGATGCAGCATATGATGAAGTGTTTACATACTTTAATACTGAAACAAGCCCAAATAATATTAAGTACCGGGAACAGAAGCAGAGATTAACAATGCCAAATCTATATAGTATGATTGATACGATTAAGAGTTCTGGATTTCGTATGCAAGATAAAGTTCATTTGATTTCAGCTGGAAAGGAATACCAGTATCTCGTTTATTTTACGAAGTAAACACAAATGGCCCGTCGTACTGTAAGACGAAAGAAGGGCGGAATGTTTAGCTTATGTGCTAGACGAGGAACTTGTAGAAGAGGAGCAAATGCAGCTGTTCGTGCTGTTACTGGATATGCTTTAGTAGATGACTCTGATGAAGAAAGTAATACTCCCGGAAATGCAGACCAACTTGCAGCTCTAAAAAAGTGGAAGAAAGAATTAGCAGATGCAAAAGCAGCAGAAGCAAGGGCAACAGCAGAAGCAGCAGCAGCAGCAGAAGCGGAAACTGCTATAGCAGAAAGGGCTCACCAAGAAAAACGAGCAGCAGCAGAAAAGGAGGCAAAAGAGGCAAGAGAAGCAGCAGCAGCAGCAAAAGCGGCGGCAGATGCAGCAGCAGCTGAAAGAGAGAGACAAGAATCAGAAGCAAGAAGAGCCCGGGAAGCAGCAGAAGCAGAGGCAGAAGGACATGAACGAGAAGCAGCTAAGTATGAAAGAGAAGAAGAAGCTGCGAGAACAGCATTAGCTAAGGCCGAAGACAAACTAACGAAGGTTGACCCAGATGACAAAGAAGCTCAAGAGCAAGTAATAAAAAGTATAAAAAGAGCAATAATGTCAGCAAAAGGCGAGAAGAAAAGGCATGCAACTGCTGCAGAAGGAATAAGAAAGAAGTTAGAAGGTGGAAGAAGGCGTTCCACCCGGAGACGTAAAACTCGCCGCAGAAGATAATGGATATCTTTGATAGCCGAACAGTTGCCAATTTTCAAAAATTTACATTCTCTGGACATTTGCGTACGCATGTCTATAAAGTGTTAGATGAAAATATCAAGTTGGGTCATGCAGATTATACGTGTTATTGGATTCTGGAATTGATGTGTTCCGGGTTGGTACACTCCTGTTGGAATACTTTATTCTTGAGTTCAGCTCTTCATATCAATCGTGGAGCACCTAATGTGTTTCTGTATTTGGTGCGTATGTATGAGAGATTTGCTCCCTATGAGAGTCAGTATACTCTGATGAATATGACTGATATCCGTAACAATCACGATGCTCGTAGATTATTCTGCGAGGTTGGAGCAACTGTTGCATTGTGTCGTAAATCTAAGTTGCCATCACTTCCGCGGATTAAGCCAGAGCACGACTTTCAACCAGTTGTTATACAAGAGAACTTGAAATCACCATCATCAACCTATGCTAGGTCAATACTAAAAACTGAAGACCCTATGGAATTATACATCCCGGTAAATGAGTTCATGTATTGCTTACGGCCTGAGACTCGTGATTCAATCAGAGCACTATATTGGGCTTCGTGGATTCTTGCATATGCATCAAAGTTCAAAGCAGATAATAAGACGCACTTAGTCTGTGCATATCGGTCAAATAATTATGTAGAAGAAAAGTATCTTCGGTCTCCGGTTTGGATATTATGGTCAGTTATCCACGAAACTGCGCGAACATCTCCTCAATCTGGAACCATAACTCCATATATAGAAGCGCTTTATAAAATGTACTGCCTGCGCTGGGGTCAAGGAGACTTGAAGAAACGTTTACCATTTTTGATAACAGCTGTTTTATTCATCTGTGAATCTACAACGATTGACATCCATTATGCTGTTCCGAATAACATAACTACAGTACAAGATGTTGTGACCAATATACCCCAGTGGATTGGAGCAATCATTCATACTCAGAGAACATTTGCCTAGCTCTGAAAAATGGAAGAGTCTTCAGGTAATCAACGGATTATACAAAATGAAGCTTCTAATCTTTGACACTGAGACTACTGGACTTCCTAAGAGCCGGGAGCAGGCTATTAAGGGACCAAACAATTGGCCACATTTGGTATCGATTGCCTGGACAGTTATTGACTCTAACAATAATTATGCACCATGCGCAGTATCCGAATCACACATTGTGAAGCCGGAGTGGAAGATTCCTGCAGATTCAACTGCTATTCATGGAATCACTCAAGAAATGGCTGAAGCGGATGGACTTCCACTCTCAACTGTAATTCAAAAGTTCCTTGCTGTAGAGCATGATATGCTGATTGCACACAACATTGACTTTGACTATAACGTTCTGGTTAATGCTATTATGTGGGATTTGAAGCTTGGTACGATTCCGGATTTCAAGCGCCGATTCTGTACTATGGAGGCAATGAAGAATATTATGCAGATTCCTTATGCGAATGGTCGGGGGTACAAGCCACCAAAGCTAACCGAACTGTATACATATGTTGTAAAGAAGCCGTTTGATTCTGGGCTCACTCATAGTGCGCAGTATGATACATGGCTTCTAGCAGAGATTGTCAAGAACTCAAAATACCTTCAGACAATGATGGGTTTAACAGATAAAGACGATATCCAACCAAATGCAAGTAAGAAGGCGAGAACTACCCTCATCATATAAAGAAATATCATCCTATACAACAACCCTGCTTTGGTGTTCAGATGGTTGGGTATATGATACAGCACAACAACAAAGACGACAGTTTCTTGTTGCTGGCAATAATATTTTTACTATGAAGGAGGAGAGTACAACGCGGACAGCATATAGTGATGTCCAATATTTGGAGAATATTACCGTTTCATTACTTTCTGCAAGTCCACGAGTATGGACGGAGAAGGGTGATGACTTTGAGCAGTGTTACGAAGAGATTGCGTGAGACAGGACTAACTAGAAAACACTTGATTGAATAAATGCTAGCTTGGGACGTAATTCAAACAGCACTTGCAACAATCTGTATTATGGTTATTATCCAAGTTGTTATCTTTTTTGTAGCACGAGTAATGACTCCTCCTCAGCCTAAGATTATCTACCGGGAAGTGCAGGTCCCCCAAGCTCCGGTACAAGCCCCCACGGTTACTTTCACAGAACCGCCGGTAACAGAAGTAAAGCTACCTGAATATGAACCTCGTCAACAGGCTTCAGACTCTCTACGCCTGGACGCCGAGCTCCCGCCTGGTATCACGGAAACCCGCCCCCCCGGAACCTAATTTTAGTGTTCCTCAAACAGCTGGCATTATGGGCTGGATAGTTCTATCATATGACAACAATGTTCCCGTGTGCTCATGGATTACTGCACGTGAATGTTGTGTACTGAAAGTGTGTTTGGATGAGCGCCTTTTCGGCGATACTATATTCAGGGCGGAGAAGGTAAGAGATACCTATGTTATTTCTGATGTGTTTGTGTATTCTTCTAGGTGTATCTTTAATGAGTCAACGTTCAAACAACGGTACGAATGGACGAAGGAGATTCTTAAGAGATTTTACAGACCGGGACTAGCAGAACTTATTCATAAGTCAGACCTACCTGCAAACACCAAGCTGAGAGGATATGAGGTTTACGATTTCAAAGAAGGGTCTCATGGATGTTTTGTAGAACTGGACCAGACCGAAACAATAGTTCGTACTGAGATTCCGGATGTCTATACAGTTGTTGGGAAGCAAGGGTATGTCCTTGTTCCTAATTTAAAAACGTCCCAATTCCTGCGTTCAAAGGGTTCGGAATTCAAATTGAAGTGTGTTGAAAAAGACGGCAACTGGGAAGTTATTTTGCCGAACTAAAGTAAATATGCCTCGTCGTCACACTAAGAAACGTGGAACTCGTAGACACAAGAAGCAGCGTGGTGGATACTATGGAGCCAGCGGTGCAATTGCTCCTGGTGCCATGGCCTATACGGCTGGCTCAGAGATGGGTCAGTTTGTTGTAGACAAGGGTGGTAACATTGGCAATCTAAATCCCGGAAATGTAATCCAGTATGGCCGTGGTCGTAAGCGGAAGACTCGTGGCCGCAAGACCAAGCGTCGTCAGCGGGGTGGTGGCAAGTATGGAGGCGTCTCTGCTGGTTTTACCGGAACCGGCTCTCGCGGAAGGGCTGATTTTGTAGGTTCAAGTACTCGTAATCCTACCGGAGATGCAGCGCTAGGAGCGTTCAATAACCATGGAGCACAAAGCCTTGCTAATAGCAGCTCATTCAATATTCTCCCTAATAACTAAAGATGACTGATAGTCTATTAGCAGGAATTCTCGCATTGGCCGCATTTGGATATTTATACTCTCGGCGGTATCCCTACGCTTTCATATGGACAATTACAGGATACCTGCTAGCCTACAATTCTGTCTTCAGGTCTTCCCGAGTGATGTCTGTTATTGCCGGTGTTGTTCTAACTCTTCTTATTCTTATGCATCCTCATCGTCTAATTTATGAGGGGTTTGAAAATGAAGAAAAGGAAGAAGAGCCTAGTGAGCCAGAACCTACAGGAAAATCAACTCCTCATGTAGACTTGGGTACAACTATTTTGCATGCGTATCGCAATCTATCTCCTGAGCAGATTGGAGGTATGAAGCGTGATACTAAGGAACTTATGGAACTGCAGAAGGAACTTATGGGAACTTTAGCAGAGATGAAGCCGGCTATTGAACAGGGTGCTCAACTTTTGGGGACGTTTTCTCAGTTTTTCGGGAAGGACGGGGCGCAACCCGCGAGTACTTAATGCGTTCCATCCCATCTGCATAAACAAACACATGTAGGTCAGGGTCGTTAGAAACTATCCACGGACCTCCTAATGACCGGACAGTTGTCTTCCACGTATCAACTTTCTTTTCTATTTCTCGGAGTCGAAACCAATCGACCCAGATTTTATAAGTTTTAAGCAGAGCCATAATGTACATAGGAGACATATCTAGCATACAGAGTTGAATGACAATGTATATTGGGTAAATAATCATATCAAACCAAAGCATAAATGTTTCCAGCATATCAACACACTCAAATCTAGATTTTAAGTCAACATATTCATTTGCTAAAGCAAAGTAAGCTTCATCTAGTATTTTAACTTTCTTTGCTTTTTTACGTAAATCTTTCCACTCTGGAATCATTTCTGTATTGTTATTCCGTCCTTAGGAAATTCTACTTGTTTTAACGTTACCGGGTCAAGATACTTCCAATTAGAATGAAAAGGAAACAGCTTTCCAAGTAGTTCAATAGTAATTCGATTTCCAGAAACAATATATGGCACAAGTGAAGAGGTCATGTCAGAATCACCCCAAAAAGCAGATGCCCCAATCCAGAGCCAAGGAATCTGTACTTGGTCCAGAAGAATGCCATAAACTAGAGGTTTTGAGTAAGAATATGTTTTCGGATACTCAATTTTACATTTCTTAACATATTCGTCAATTGAAATTGATGTAATTGTGTGCATAATAATTAGACTACCATCCAAAAACATAGGTTGTTCCTTGACAGATATAGAAGGTTCTTTCGAGTAACACAGCGAAAGAATCTTCTTTTTTATGGAGTGACCTAATTTACAGCAGAACATTTATTGTAGAAATTTGATTATCTGTAAACGGCAACAGATGAGACCGGGGCCTCACCTCCTTTGAGTTGTGTTACATATACATCCCGATTCTTTTTGTTATCTGCTGTAAGCGGACTAAACTGTTCAATTGTATATGCTGTTATTGTCTTATCAAGCTGAAGTCCCATTGCAATAGAAGAAGCTAGTGCAGTAATTATGAAGGGTGTTGCGATGACAACCCAAGACACAACTCCAAGGTCAACTCGGCAGAATGAGTCAAGTAGGACAACAGCAATAATGCCGCTTAGAAACTTAATTACTGCTATAGCATATAGACCTAAAGTTACATCGAGACCAATGTGTACTACTATGTACAACATGTATAAAAATGCAGGCGGACAGAGAGATTCAATGAAACGCATCTTAACGTTGTTTACATTTAACAAGTAAAAAATGGCAGACAACATTGAGAAAGTTATGTCCCTTGCTTGTTGTACTAAGGACGAGGCCGCAGAGCTACTTGCCAAATCCGGAAATGATGTGCTTGAAGCCGTATCTCTTCATATGGATGTTCCTATTGGAAAGGACGCTCCTAAGCCACGCGAGCTAAGTATGATTCAGAAGTTTTTTAAAGAGACCCGCGAAGAGATGACGACTCTGACTAACTCAATTTCCAAGGGGTTTATCTCAAATCAAGCCGAACCTTCGGAACGTTCCGAGACGCAAATCCTCCCCGAAGAAACGGTTCAACAAAGTAATTGTCCTGAACAATGTCATCCTTTTTCTCTTGTATCAGAGGTTCAAATACCGGAAATTGTTTGTCAGTCACCGTCTGAATGCTCTTCCGATTTGCCGTCGAGTGACCAAAAATTACCTTATTCTGCTCTGGAATGCCATCAATGGTTCCCATCCCCAGAAAAGGCGTTGTCGGGAAAGGACGCTGAAACAACTGCTTAGGACCCTTAAAGCGAGCAGCAGCCGGGTCACCAAATAGAAGTTCACTTTGCGTATCAATAGCACAGCCTCCCTCTGGAGAGTTGCCAAAGTTGCCACGAGGTACTAGGCCAACATACTCTGCAGCGGCATGCCAAGCAGAACTATTGCCACATCCAGCAGGGGCATTTGCATAATAGGTTGCGCTCATATTGCGCTTTGACGAGTCAGAGTTTGCAAGTCTGTCTTCTAGACCACCACGAGTCGTAGCATGAAATAATGGGTATCCGGACATTTGTTAATGGTTTAGAAAGGAGTTACAGATAACTATTAAAATGTCCTGGGGCTACCATCTCATGCTTGATTGTTCAAAGTGTGTGTCCTCATCTATTCGCTCTTCATCAAACATTTCTACCTTTGCTAAGACCCTTGTGAAGAGGATTGATATGGTTGCATATGGCGAGCCTCAGGTGGTTCATTTTGGCTCTGGAGACAAGTCTGGATATACACTAGTTCAACTTATCGAGACATCTAATATTACTGCTCATTTTTGTGAGGAGACCAATGACATGTATCTCGACGTATTCAGCTGCAAGCCTTTTAGGCCTGAAGATGTAGAATCTGTTGTAAATCAGCACTTTAGTCCTACGCATAAGAACCGTATGTTCGTAACACGTCAGGCCGGGCAGAATCTACTACTAAAGTAAATACAATGAACACCCCTCAGTGGAACGAACGAATTAAGGCACTTGCAGACAGTGTACGAGATAAACCGGTAATAAAGAAAACTCCGGATAAGGTTGCAGTGATTGTTGAACCACGTGTAACCCAAGTTCTTCCAGATTTACTGACTTGGATGATTCATCTACTATCTCCACACGGTTGGAAATTTATCGTATACTGTGGGACACTAAATGAACATCTGCTAAAAGACTTTGACGTAGAAGTCCGGCAACTCGGCAAAGATAATCTAAAAGCAGCAGAATATAATACTCTGTTTTTATCTCCAAATTTTTGGTTAACTATGCCATTTGAGAATATCTTAATCTTTCAAACAGATGCAGTGTTAATTGACGGAAATCTGAATGAATTTTTAAAATATGACTATGTTGGTGCTCCATGGCACAAAAATCAAAGCTGGAGAACAGACGGACCTATGGCGTTAATTAGCTCTAGAGGTATAGGGATTGGCCGTACAACTCCAACTGTTCATCTGACGGGTAATGGTGGTCTATCATTAAGAAAAAGGTCTGCTATGTTACGAGGAATACAAAATGTAAAATATAATTTAACAAACGAAGACTACTTTTTTTCTGTTAGTTGTCGGCATTTGATAGATGTATCATTGCCAGAAATAGCAATGAGGTTTTCAGTTGAGACTGTTTTTTGTCCGGATACAATAGGATTTCATGCATGCTGGAGATACCTTTCAGATGACCAAATGGCTTGGATATACTCTAAATTAGAGAGTGTAGCAAACTCTTAGACTTATATAGTTGTTCAATCAACCGGGTATATCCGCCAACAGATGGCAGAAAATCACATGCAGATGCACACACAAAAATATCTATAATAGCTTTTTCAAGACACAGAGGGTCTTTGTGGCCTTCTTCATAATGCAAAGGAGCCTCATTAAGTGAAATATCAATAAAAGATAGCGACTTGATTATCTGAGAATATTTCTCCGATAATGACTTCATTAAAGACATGTTATCACAAGCTAGAAATGCTGTTTTTCCGGGATTTGATGATAAGAATGAATCAATTTTTTGAAGCTCAACCTTCCTATTTTGGTCTGGGTGGTCCGTGGCTCTTAGATGAATCGATATATAGTTCCCAGGTAAAGAGCGTCTTAGACTTTGGATTTTATTAACTAACTGTGGTCTTAGTTTAATATGCTTAAATACTTCCAATGAAAATCCAAAGTTTCCACAACCGGCAAATACTAGAAGTGCAGAAGGATGATACGACTTTGTTAAGTCGATGTTTGATGGAACACCATTAATAGCCATTGTACCATCAGATGTTGTAGAGTTTGGCTTCTTTTTAAAATCATACCCAAAACACGATGGTTCGATAGTTGAATAGGTTATATTGTCATAATGAGATGTTCCACATAATACAGGGACCGGATAGTTAGAAAAATCAATTACATCATCAAGATTGCATGCACTATATGCTTCTAGAACAAAAATTATAGTTCTACTCTCTCGCTTAGCAAGTTCAGTATGTCTCCAAAGCAAAGATAGAGCGTCATTTAGGCCTGCATTTACTCTTAATAATAAGAAGCCACCCATTTGTAATCCAAAACGAATTAATCTTTATGTTATTAACCTAACACTAAACAAGATGTATATTCAACCGTGTGATTGGAGAGAGTATGACCACAAGTTCAAATATGTCGTAGATATCTACGGCCGAACTCATGAAGGAGACGTCGCACGAGTTCGGGTAACAGACTTTAAGCCATACTTCTATCTGCGTGCACTTCCCGGCGAAACTGCCGCTCAGATTAGTTCAGCCATCTCTGGTGTAAAGACCATCCAAGGTCTCAAAATTACAGAGGAGCAAAAGCTAGATGCTATGCGTGGATTCAACGGATTGAAGTCTATCCGAGTCTGGAAGCTAGCCTTCCCGGCTCTTTGGGCATTCAAGCTGATTGCTAAAGAACTTCGCAATGGCCTAAAGATTGGTAACCGCAAAGTACAGGTGGAAGATGTGTTTGAATCTAATCTTCCTCCCTATCTTCGCCTATTTCATGAGCGTGATATCTCTCCGGCTTCTCCCCTGAAGTTTGAGGAAGAGTCTGATACTGTAGGTGAAGATGAGCGAGTCAATGTTGCCTACAAGGTTTCATATACTGACATTGAACCCTTCGCCGGAATCAGCATTCCGATGTATGTTCTATCCTATGATATTGAGGTCTACTCTGCATCTGGTAACTTCCCAGTTTCTTCAAATCGTGAAGATGAGATTATCCAGATTGGTATGTCTTTCCGGTGGTCAGATGACATGATGACTCCAGTAGAACGCTACGTCCTGGTATCTGGCACATGCGACCCATCGCCTGACCCAACTTTAAAGTTCATCTCTTGCCGCAACGAGCAAGACCTTCTTATCAAGTTCAAGCAGTACATCCAAGCAGAGGACCCTGACATGATTGTCGGATACAATACGTTTGGCTTTGATGACAGCTACATTGCTGAACGTTGCGAGCTTCATAAGCTCGAGACTCAGCTTGGCCGGTCAGATACCCGGCAGTGGGGACATCGTGCAGACATGATTAAGACGGAAAAGAAGACATTTGAGCTTGCATCTGGCAAGTATGCTGTCCGGTACTTTGACCTACCTGGTCGGCTACCAATTGACTTGTTGCTCAGCATCCGTCGTGAGCAGAACCTAGACTCCTACAAACTTGATAACGTAGCAAGTACATTCCTGCGAGACAAGGTTACTGAGTTTGTAATCGTCTCAGGAGCTGAAACTAGGATGTACGAGATTCATACTAAGTCTACACGTGGTCTCTTTGCAGGGAACTATGTCCGATTTGATATTGTAGGTAATACCATCAACCCCTATGCTGACGGTAAGAAGTTCAAGGTAAAGGATGTATTCCCTAAGAAGTTCATTGTTGAACTAGATGATGGCAATTATCTGAACACATTTGATGACATTTCGGCAGATGACAGGAAGAAGCTTGAGTGGTCATTTAGCAAAGATGACGTGTCTGCGCAGGATATGTTTGAACTTCACAAGAAGGGCCCAGCTGACCGGGCTGTAATTGCTAAGTACTGTATTCAGGATTGCGACCTTGTACTGACTCTCATGGCAAAGCTAGATACATTGGTCAATGCCCGGGGTATGGCTGATGTATGCCGTGTTCCGATTGACTTCATCTTTCTGCGTGGCCAGGGAATCAAAATCTATTCAGCAGTTGCGTACAATGCATCAAAGCGCAATCAAATCATCATGGCACAGGATTCAGTCGATGGAGACATGTCCTATGAGGGTGCAGTAGTATTGCCACCCAAGATTGGCATGTATCTGGAAGACCCAATCCCGGTGCTGGATTTTAACTCTCTATATCCATCCAACATGATTGCATTCAATATCTCACCTGATAGCTTGGTCTACGTAAAGACTTTCAACACTGATGGACGCAAGATTCATCACGAGGGAACTGATGGACCAGAACTCGACAAGCTCAGGGAGACATACAAGATTGATGAAATTTCATTTGATATCAAAAATGACGATGGTGAGGTTATTGGCATGAAGACGTGTGGCTATGCTCAGCCAACTGATGAACCAACCAGCATTGGTTTGCTTCCAATGACTCTAGATATCCTGCTGAAGAAGCGTAAGGAAACCCGGAAATTGATGGAGAAGACAGATGATGATGCTCAGAAGTCTGTACTAAATGGCCTTCAGCTTGCCTACAAGGTTGTTGCTAATTCAGTGTATGGTCAGACAGGTTCTCGTACGTCTCCTATCCGGAAGGTAGAAGTTGCTGCGTGTACCACTGCAGCAGGCCGGGAAAGATTGATGTTTGCTAAGAGCGTTGTTGAAACAGAGTTTGGAGCAGAGGTAATCTACGGCGACACGGATTCAATCTTTGTAAAGTTTCCTACCAAGGACCTAGCAGAAGCAATTGCCCTGGGCAAAAAGGCAGCTGAGCGTATTACATCTCAATGTCGCAAGGCACACAAGATTGAGTATGAGAAGACGTTCTTTCCATTCATTCTGTTCTGCCGCAAGCGCTATATGGGTTTGAAGTACGAAGATGACCCAACCAAGTGTAAACGTGTAGGAATGGGTATTGCTTTGAAACGCAGAGATAATGCTCCTATTGTGAAAGACATCTTTGGCGGAGCTCTGGATATTCTGATGGAAGAGCGAAGTCTAAAGAATGCTCAGAACTTTGTGAAGGACATGTTGGTTCAGGTCATGCAGAATAAGATGCCTTTGGAGAAGTTTATCATTACGAAGCAGTTGCGTGACGATTACAAGAATCCGGGGCAGATTGCTCACAGAGTTCTGGCTGACAGGATGGGGGAGCGTGATGCTGGCAATGCTCCTCAAGTTGGTGACCGATTGGCATATATCTATGTAGCCAACCGGAAGGACGAAAAGAAGCAAGGAGATAAGATTGAACACATTGACTTTGTGAAGAAGCGAAACCTTAAGCCGGATGTGGAGTTCTATATTACAAATCAAATCCAAAACCCAGTGGCACAGTTGTTTGCGCTGGGTATTGAACAGTTGGATGGTTATATTCCAAGAAAGTATACTGAGTATCCGGACTTGGATGAAGAGGAAGGAACTCTTGCTGTTCTCAAGCAGAAGGAGAAGGATTTGGATTCAATCCTCTTTATGGGAGCTCCATATCTGAAGAAGCATGTTCGTGGCCCAATGGACATGTTTCTAAGGAGGTGAGTAATCTTCAAATGTCATCAGATGTTTGCGGTCGGCCGGGTCATGAACTGTATACCAAAATTTATGAGTCCCAATACTTCTTTTATCAAATTGCCATTCACTTGAAAACTGTTTTGCCATGTCTAGAGTTGGAAATAATTCAGGGAAGAACTGCAGACAACCGTGCGAAAAAAAACTATCTTCCCAATGATGAACATTTTTATTATTGTATTTTTTAATGATGTCAATGCAAACTTGCTTATTTCTTAATGAAAGGCCACCATTCATAGTAGAACCTTCACGATTATCATGAGGCCCCCCAATATATCCATAGTTGAAGAACCTTTCAATTCCATCTTTTCTTAGCCAACTATCAGTCTGAAATATTAGCATTCGTGTGCATGGAATTGATTCGTAAAATTCAACCGACTTCAGAGTGTCGTTATATATGTCACGAGTAGAATTGCCTTCGCAAAAGCATATATAATTAATATTCTCCCGATTTCCGGTTATTTCTCTTACCTGACTTTCATTTTCTTTTGAGTGAAAAATATACAAGCTAAAGTTATGATTTCTGAGATAATACATGTGATTACGTAGAGTAAATGGTAACCAAGCATGAACTCGAGGTTCAAATATTACAGCTGCGTTTTCAGATACCTTAGGAATATTATCCCATACTAAATCTGATATTTGAAATGAAACATTTACGTCTGTATAAAAAGTATCAATATCGGTCATTTTAATTCTAAAACGGATTTGATTTTGACTAGGTATTACTTACTATGGCAACCATGGACGACAAACGCATCGACATGATGTTCTTTGGCCCGGAAACGGTCAAGCGCCTCAAGCGCGATATTCGCGACCTCACTGCACTCCTTCCAACTCTCTTTGGGTTCGAGAAGAAGCTTTGCGAGGACATCCTAAAGGGAAAGCGGTTTCTCTTCGAACAGGAAATCTGTCTCGAAGAGAAGCGAAAGAAGTAATACGGGGAAACCCATTTTTAAGTGATTTAGCAAGTACTATACTATAGTAAAGCAATGGATGCCAGAACTCTAGATATTCTTCGTGAATTGGCTGCTGCTCGTTCTCAGTTTTTTCAGAGGCCTCACCTGTACCGTCAGCGTGACCGGCTTACTCGTCAGTTTATGGAAACTGAATCTGCATTCATTGAGCTGCTGTCGCGTGAACGTCGCCAGCCAATTACAATTACATTCCCCCTAAATATTCCTAATAACTTTATGGATGCAGTGGCGGTAGTACCAAGTGCAGAACAGATAGCACATGAACTTGTTACTTATTCTGGGTCTTCTCAGCAGATTTGCTCGATTTGCCAGGATTCAATTGCCTCGAACGGCGTGGCGTTACGGGGTTGCCAGCACGTTTACCACCAGGATTGTATTCAAACGTGGTTTGGTGCAAGTGTACGTTGCCCAGTTTGTCGGCGTGACATCCGAGAGGGTCCGGCAACTCAAACATCTTCTGACGCCATAGAAACGCAACCTCCGCTGAGGTCCCAGTGGGGGGGAGAGGGTAGTCCGGAATAATATACGATTCACCATACTGTAATCTATGAAACACACGACGTATATCGTGCTGACATTCCTTCAAAATTTGAGGAGCGTCAGAACCTGGGAACAAATGCTGAACCTCAGATGCCTTAGGAGGAAAACAACGAAGTATCTGAATCAATTCTGCATTTCGTTTAAAAATAGTTGGCAACTCATTGCCTGTACAAAGAATTGGTACTGTTCGAGTTTTATCTTTTACCCACTCAACTATCTTTGCTTGCGCATGCGGGTCCGAACCATCCACTTCATCCAGAATTACACACGTTTTACGTTCTCTATCACCCCGGATAAACGATTGAATATTTACACACGACCGGCAAGCATCCTTTAGCTTGTCTACATCTTCAAATGACCGAATAGACTTAGAAGCATTAATTTCCAATGGGTCAAACTCAAACGTTCTCGCAGCACAAAGAGCCATTGTTGTTTTTCCAATTCCGGGAGGTCCAATCATAAATACTGCTCCGGCAAATGGCTTAGATTGTAGATACGATTTCAAAGAATGCTTAATTTCTTGATGACCAATTACATCATCGAGAAATACTGGTCTGTGTGATTCTGCGTACATTATCTAATACTTCTCTCACAGTTTTTAAATGTATAAATATCATCTATAAACTTCTCATCCAACCCAATATTATAAACACAGGGAATCAGCATAAGGTGGCTTAACTCTGCTTCAGGAACAACTATCCGGGTCATAAGCAACTGTTCTAATGTTTGAGGGATTGTAGAATATACGCGAGACCGGACATCAAACTTTGAAATGGCTTCAAAGAATACTTCTAGGTCATATCGAAAGTCCATAATAAAGTTTGTATAACCATTGCTGGAAAACACAGTATCAAAGGTAAGATTCTCATAAAGTACATTTTTCAAGTCTTCTGGAATAGTTTCTAGCTCAAATAGCTCTTCTAGGACTTCTCTGATGGCTGTATGAATAGGAGTCTCATTATCTTTCTTTTTGCCACCAATTCCAGAAATGTAAAACTTTTTCGGATTATATCCTGCTAGAACAAACTTTCCATCTGTAAACATGATTCCTGCCATTTTATCTTATTAAAGATAGCTGAGTAAAAGCTCTTTCGCATCAGTTAGTTTGATAAACTCAGCTTGGGCCTCGGGAGACTTGTTTCTATCCGGATGAACACCCCTTGACTTCTCGCGGAATGCAGACTTGACCTGTGAAGCAGTATAGTCCCCGGATAGCCCTAGAAGCTCTTCGGCTGCCTCTTTCTTTCCACCAGATGCTCCTGCAAACTTAAAAGGCTTTGCTGTCTGTTGCAAATAAATTGAATACCCAAACAGCGCAACTAACGCAAGGATAATCAACGGATAATACTTTGTCATTCTTTCTCTTCCTAACTTTGCCATTTATAATAAGCTTAAGGACATTTTTTAGTCTGTCTTTTAGTTATTAAAGCATGTCGAGCAAAAGGTCTTTTGCATTTGTTAACTTAATAAATTCAGCTTGTGCCTCAAGAGAATTACTTCTATCTGGGTGAACACCGCGAGATTTCTCCCGGAATGCAGCTTTAACTTGTGAAGGGCCATATTGTCCAGATAACCCTAGAAGAGCTTCAGCTTCTAGTTTCGGAGATTTTATATTAAAGAACCAGGCATCCCAAGAGCTATAATATGATTCTTCATCCTTCAGCTTCTGCCGTCGTTGCTCTCGCGCATTCTCATCTTTCTGGCGCTGCGCTCGCTCTTCTTCATCACGCTGCCGCTGCCGTTCTTCTTCCTCACGCCGCTGCTGTTCTGCTCGCAGTTTTTCCTTCCGTTCCTGTTCTGCACGCCCCTTTTCTTGTCGTTCCTTTTCATATCGGTCTCCCTCATAGGTCTGAACTGGGTAGTCTTTCCGAATATCTTCTTCAACTACAGTAGGATATTCTGCGGATTGTAAATAGATTGAATATCCAAGCAGTACAACTAACCCAAGAATAATTAACGGATAATACTTGGAAAATCTTTCTTTGCCTGCCTTTCCCATTTATAATTGCCTATGGACATTTTCCGGGCCAGTTAGTACCACATGTTCTGGCTAGATTGCAGGCTTGTCTCTTAGACGTGATAGTCTCTGGCTTGAAAGCAACACATGATGTTTCATACAGTGGCCTACACAATCCATCACTGTATGACCACTGGTCCGGACATACTGTAAGAGCCCCAGATGACCCAAGTAACAGCTGAGGATTGAACAAGAAACGATAAGCAAGAATCAATACTATGACCGTAAGTAATGCAATAATAGCGTTCTTCATTTATTCTTGAGATGACATTTTTTGGAGTTCAGATTGTAGTTGTGCCATTCGAGCCAGGTCAGCTACTGAAATGCAAGTTGAAGCATACTCAATTGATTCAAAAAATTCAGTAGGTCTATACGAATCATCCTTACCTTTTTGTTTATTCAAATTCTGAAAGCACTTGGTATGCTTTTCATTAATTTCACCTAATTCAACATTTAATGGATGATTTTCAGGACCATGCATAACTCCGGGGTCTTTAACTACAGCTGAAGTAGCTAAATATGCATAGATAGAACCGCTGAGTACAACAAGTGCTAATGCAAGTAATATCCACTTATATTTAACGAGTACTGATGAAATTTTCATTTATAATTAAGAAGATACATTACTACAAAGATGGCTCGCCATGTTATTACAACGTTCCTCAAAGACACTCTGAATCCAATGGTTCGACACCACCTTGATTCCTTCTCTGATTTCTTGGACATCAAGATTCCTAGATTTATCCAGGCATCAAACCCATTCAAACGTTCCCTAGAAGATGGTCGCCAAATCCGGATTTATATCGGAGGCAAAGAAGGGAAGGTCCGCTACGTATCCCCAGTAGACGAAGAAGACATGGCTATTCTTCCTCACTCTTGTCGTCTAGAGAACAAGACATACTCCTTTGAAGTCCGTGCAGATATCACAGTTGAATATGATTACGGCGATGAAGTTCAGACCAAGTCATTTGATGATATCTTAATAGGCCGGATACCTTTGCTTCTAAAGAGCTCTATTTGCTATCTACGTCCTATGACACCTGACCAGCTTTATGGCGCTGGTGAGTGTCGTTTTGAATTGGGAGGTTACTTCATCATTAACGGTCAAGAACGCGTTCTTCTTTCTCAAGAATCCCTTGGTTCAAACATGTTTTATGCAAAGAAGCGTATTGAAATGCCATCTGCCGATGATGTTCGTACTCGCTCAGAGAAAGAACTCAAAGCAATGATAGAAACTGCTACAAAGGAGAATAAGTTTCAATACATTGCCGGTATATATTCAGAATCTGAAGATGGAACAAGACGTGGTGGTCATACATTAGTGATTCCTCCTGAAAACAAGTCAATGAACGATTCTGCAACAATTTCAAAGACTTCTGATTATGGAGATTTTTCAACAAGCAGATTAGCAACTATTAAGTTTCCAGATTTTGATAACCCGGTTCCATTAATCAGCGTATTTTATGCCTTGGGGTTTACGTCAGACCAAGATATTTATGATGTCGTTTTGGCCGGTGTTCGCGAACGTACTCTGTATGATGGTCTATTTGCTCAGCTAATTCTTTCTCATGAAAAGTATCTTGCTTCTGAAATGGCTAAGCAAGAAGACCAAACCCAAGACGGTAATTTACTATTCCTAAGGCGTCAGACCAGAACTCGAAGCAATGGAGCTGTTTATACCTATTTATTTTCGCAAATGTTTCCTCACTGTGAACTTCAAGAAGGAGAGTCTGTTTCATCATTCTATCGCAGAAAGGCTTATCTGTTGGGTCATATGCTTCGGATGGCTATGGATGTTGCAATTGGAAACACAACAGACTCAGACCGCGACCATTTCCGGTTTAAGAGATTAGATGCATCTGGTGACCTTTGCTTTAAGGAGTTTCGCAGAATTTACAGTGAAGTTGGAGGAAAGATGTTGCTTGAGCTTGATAAACGTGTAGAGTTCGAGAAGCAAAACTTCAAGGGTAAGAATCTGAGCAATCTAATTCAGGAAGAGGGCATTCGAAACTTCTATTGGAAGTCGTACATGTTTATGAATGAATTTGAGAAATCGTTCAAGGGTACGTGGGCAGGAGAGTCAGGCGTTGCACAAGTACTATCCCGGTTTTCATATTTAGGAACAATTGCTCACTTGAGACGTATTAATCTGAAGATGGACAAGGGTTCCAAGCAAAGAGAGCCAAGAAGACTTCATTCTTCATCTTGGGGTATTATGTGCCCTATCGATAATCCGGATGGAAGAAATATTGGAATGATTAAGTCACTGACACTGTTTTCAAAGTTGACAACTCAGTCATCATCTTCAGATGTAAAGACCTTTATCATGTCACAGCCAAACACACGCACAATTTCCATAATTCATCCATCTGCTTGGAACGCCCTTTGGACAAAGGTGTTTGTGAACTCGGATTTAGTATGTGTTGTACTAAAGGACACTGAAGCCTTTCATGCAAGTTTGGTACGCGAACGCCGGGCAGGAAAGCTAGACAAGTATGTTTCATTAACTTGGAACAGACTTGACAATGAGTATCTAATTCAGTGTGATGCTGGGCGTCCATGCAGAGTGTTATATCAGGAGGGAACAAAACTGGAAACGGTGAAAGCCACAAAGACATGGGACTCAATTTTGAAACATATGGACTATATTGATTCTCAAGAGGCTGAATGTCTTCGAGTTAGTATGGAACCCTTTCACCTGGAACAGCCATCTGAAATTCACGGAAGCACACTATTCTCTGCTACAGGAAGCGTTATGCCTTTTACTGACCACAACCAGGCCCCGCGAAACATGTTCACCTGCCAGCAGGTAAAGCAGGCATGTTCATGGTATAATACTGCATTCAATAAGCGATTTGATACCATTGCTACTCATCTCCACTCGCCTCAGCAACCACTATGTCAGACTTGGGCATCTCCTGGAGTTCTTGGTGGGGGATGTGTACCATTTGGTGAGAATGCGATTGTTGCCATTGCAGTATACGGAGGCTATAACCAAGAAGACTCAATCCTAATCAATGAATCTGCTTTGAAGCGTGGAATGTATGAGACATCTTATTATCATTCATATGATATCACAGAAGACATCATCGACCCGGCTGCTCAGACGCATACTATGATTGCCAATGTTGTTACAGATGCAAAGTATCGCGAAACTGTGAACAGAAAAGATGGTAAGAACTATGACCACCTAGACTCGGAAGGTATAATCAAAGCTGGGTCTGAAGTTACACCCAAGACAATCCTGGTAGGAAAGGTAACCCCCAAAACTAATGGCAGCGGTCAGGTTGTAGCATATATGGATGCATCTGAGCTACCAAAACGTGGGCAGCATGGAATTGTAGACTTAGTTTATCGCTACACAACTGCGGAAGGTCTACAAGGAGTTAAAATTCGTATTGTTGAAGTTCGTGACCCGGTACTTGGTGATAAGTTTGGGTCACGTCATGGACAGAAGGGTACAATTGGTCTCCGGATTCGTGAAGAAGATATGCCAACCACTAAGGATGGTCTGAGACCCGACTTAATTATTAATCCCCATGCTTTGCCGTCCCGCATGACAATTGGACAATTTTTGGAAGGAATGTCATCAAAGTTAGCTGTGAACATGGGTACTATTGTTGATGGAACAGCATTCAGTACGCAGCAAAGAATTGTAGATACCAAAGAAGCTCTTATTCAGATGGGATATCATCCGTATGGTAATGAGTTGTTGTATAATGGTATGAATGGAGAGATGATGGAAGCAGAAGTATTTATGGGGCCAACTTACTACCAACGTTTCAAGCATATGGTTGAAGACAAGATTAACTATCGCTCAACCGGGCCAAGAACATTACTTACGCATCAGCCACTCGAAGGACGAGCAAATGATGGGGGCTTACGTATTGGAGAAATGGAACGCGACTCGTTGCTTGCACATGGCATTTCTAGTTTCCTGACAGAGAGCATGATGTTGCGTTCAGATGCTCATGACTTCTTATTCCAACCGGAAACCGGGCTTCTAGATGCAAACCCAGACTATCCTGTTGAGACGGTACACATGCCTTATTCAATGGGCTTGTTTTTACATGAAATTGAATCTATGCATATTCAGGTCAAACTCTCCTCTTAGTCTTTCTTGCCTTGCGCTTCTTCTTATGTGTCTTCCGGCGTCTTTTGCCTCCTGCTGTATCATCTATTAAAAAGTTATCTCCAATTGCAGGATTTTCACGATACATTCTTCTAACTAATTCTTGTTCACTTGGAGCTAGCTTTTCATAATCAGATTTGAGCATCTTTAGATTACACGGGGGTGGACTAAAGGTTACAACGCCTCTTAGTTCTGTTGCAGACTTCAATGTTCCATCTGGATTGGTGCGAACTTCTTTATCATGGTGGCTAGCAAATCCATAGATTACTCCAAATAACACTGCACCAATTTGTGCATGTATAAATTCTGGACCCTCTGATTTAAATTGCACAGGTATTCTCTTTAGGTCAGCTCTCATAGTTCTAATAATTTTGATAAAGCACGGACTACCTAATTCTTTAAGAACTTCATCTTGAGTAACTGGTTGACCTGTAATCGGGCTAATGCGACGATTGGGCCAGTGTTCAACAATAGATGTAGCAATTTCATCATTCAGCTCCGGTACATCTAATCTACCGGTTAATGTGAGGAGCAATCGTCTAATGTCCTGTTGTGATTCGATAATGCTGTCAAATGTCGAACCCTTTCGAGGAAGCGGTTGAGGTGGAGGAGGGGAAGGTTTTGAAAAGAAAGAGAACATTTATGTTAATAACGGATTTTAGTGTTAACAACATATAGAATAACAAAAATGACTGACCACCTATATGTCATAAAGCGTGATGGTTCCCGCGCACCTGTGTCATTCGACCAGATTCTCGGGCGCATTCGTGAACAATCAGCTGGTCTCCAGCATGTAAATCCGGACCTAGTGGCCCAGAAGGTATGCAATCAGCTGCAAGATGGAATGGAAACGCGCAAGCTCGATGAGTTTGCCGCAGAGACTTGCGCAATGATGCAGTCACGATACCATCCGAACTACGGTCTGCTTGGGGCTCGCATTCTGATTGATAATCATCAGAAGAATACTCCAGCATCCATGCTTCAATGTGTGGAGACTCTATATCATGACCAGTCTATTGTATCTGATGAGATACATGACCTGGTATGTGCTGACCCGGCAGGATACGAGCTGATGATTGATTATTCTCGAGATTTCATGTTTGATTACTTTGGGTTTAAGACCCTAGAGCGAGCATATCTCCTGAAGAAGGATGGACTACCCATTGAACGTCCTCAGCATATGTGGATGCGTGTAGCTATTCAGCTTCACGGAAAGAATATGGACCGCGTGAAGGAAACATACGATGCTCTATCGCAAGGGTATTTCATTCATGCGACTCCTACACTATTCAATGCTGGCACTGCTCATCCCCAGCTATCTAGTTGCTTCCTTCTCACAATGAAGGATGACTCCATAAAGGGAATCTATGAGACTCTTGGTGACTGTGCTCAGATTTCCAAGTGGGCTGGTGGCATTGGTCTCTCTATCCACAATATCCGCGCTCGCGGTTCAAAGATTCATGGAACCAATGGTGAGTCTACCGGGATTGTACCCATGCTTAAGGTCTTCAATGACACTGCTAAGTATGTCAATCAGGGTGGCAAGCGCAATGGTTCATTCGCTATCTACCTAGAGCCCTGGCACGCTGATATCGAAGACTTTCTTCGACTCAAGCTGAATCAGGGAGCAGAGGAGGACCGTGCTCGAGACCTATTCTATGGACTTTGGATTCCTGACCTATTTATGAAGCGTGTAGAGGCAGACCAAGATTGGACTCTTATGTGCCCGCATGAATGCCCGGGTCTAGCAGATGTTCACTCTAAGAAGTTTGAAGACCTATATGTCAAGTATGAACTTGACGGAAAGGGTCGCCGCAAGGTTCCAGCAAAGAAGCTATGGCAGATGATTCTAGATGCCCAAATCCAGACCGGGACGCCTTATCTTTGCTACAAAGACGCAGCTAATTCTAAGTCTAATCAGCAGAATCTGGGAACTATTAAGAGCTCAAACTTGTGTACTGAAATCATGGAATTTACCGCTCCAGATGAGACAGCAGTTTGCAATCTTGGGTCTTTGGCACTTCCCAAGTTTATCGAGGATGGCAAGTTTAACTTTGAGAAGCTTCGTCAGTACACATCTATTCTGACCCGTAATCTGGATGTTGTGATTGATAAGAACTTCTATCCAACTCCAGAGTGCCGTAAGTCAAATACCAAGCACCGGCCAATTGGTATTGGTATTCAGGGGTTAGCAGATACCTTTGCTATCCTCCGACTGCCTTGGACATCAGAAGCCGCTGCTAAGCTCAATCGCGAAATCTTTGAGAACATCTACTATGCAGCAGCTGCTACTTCAATCTACCGGACCACTGAAGTTGCTGTCTATGACCACGCTCATCACGAGGCAGCTGGTTATTATCCATCATACTATGGCTCACCGGCTTCAGAGGGAAAGCTTCAGTATGACCTTTGGAATGATATTCCAATGACAGAGTATCTGAACTGGAATCTTCTCAAGCAGAACCTCAAGGAATATGGCATGCGCAACTCTCTGCTAGTTGCTCCAATGCCTACTGCTAGCACGTCTCAGATTCTAGGCAACAATGAATGCTTTGAACCATTTACCTCAAACTTGTACACCCGGCGTGTACTTGCGGGAGACTTTGTGGTTGTCAATAAGTATCTAGTGGAAGACCTAGTAAAACTGAACCTCTGGACAACAGATACACGTACAGCAATCATTGCAAACAATGGGTCTATCCAGGGAATGGTTGGACTTCCAATTGAACTTCGTGACCTGTATAAGACGGCATGGGAGATTCCTCAGAAGACGCTAATTGATATGGCTCGTTCCCGGGCTCCGTTTATCTGTCAGTCGCAGTCACTGAATCTGTTCCTCAGTGAACCATCCTATGCAAAAATGTCTTCAATGCATTTCTATGCATGGAAGGCAGGTCTGAAAACAGGATGTTATTATCTGCGTACCCGGGCAGTATCAAGCGCTCAAAAGTTTACGGTTGAGCCTTGTCTTACTTGCTCCGCCTAACACGACGCTTCTTTCCACCAGTAAAGCCCTCATCGTCACCTATAGAACCATTGTACCATGGATTGTTTAAGCGGTCAGGTGGATTAACTTCTGAAGCTGTCCATTCTAAAGATGGAAGCGATGGGAATGCAAGAGTCGGTAAAATATAAATAAGTCCAACCCCAAGAATACCACCCATAAATACCGGAGGCCAATTCTTTTCCGGCATTTTTGTTGTGATAACAATCACATAACAGATTATCATTACGACCATTGTGATAACAATAAACTTCAGAATAGCATCTTTGTACCACCAAGCTCCAAATACTATTGCTGCATTTCCCCAAGACATTTGTTTAATTGACTCTAAAAAGTTCGGTCGTCCCCGCGTTCAACAAAGAATTTCTCTTTAACTAAACATAAAAGATGTCTGGCACTCCTGAAGGTTTTACGATTTCTGCTGGAACTGGCGCCGCTGCTGCCCCCTTTGCCGGGGGTCGCCGTCGCTCCCAGAAGAAGCTTCGTCTAGTAAAGAAGTCCACGGTTCGCCGTATGCTCAAGTCTAAGGGCTTGAAGATGCGTGGTGGTGGTGACCCTGCTGGGGCTGCTCCTGGGGCTGCTCCTGGGGCTCCTCCTGCGATGGGAGGGCGTCGCCGCCGGAAGTCTGGCCGCAAGACTCGCCGCCGCCGGTCTCTTTTTGGCGTGAAGTATTAAGCTGCTCTCCAATCTCGGAGACAACTGCAAATAACTGCTCATTAAACCCATAATGGCACCCGTTTGGTTCGCCGGGAGGAACCTTACGAGATGACGTATTTAGAGAATGAACCAATGAAACGATAACTTCCTGGGGAGATATCTCCCGGCACATTTCTTCACGACCGTGAATGAATGCGTTACCCTCTGCTATCTGAATATCAGTGAACTTCCTATCCTCCCAGAACTTACGCGTAAAACCCAATGAAGCCTCTGATACTCGCTGAGCCATTGGTAGAGTATATGGAGGAACATTCATGAAAGACATATACTTCTCGATATCATAGCATGGGATTGTAGTACAAAATACACACTCCTTCTTAGGGTCCTTACCCATCATAGCAACCCGGTGAAGAACTGAATTATTCGGGTACACATCATCATCGTCCATCATAACAATCGTATCATACATAGCATTCTGTACGCCAATATTACGCTTCTCTCCAATAGACGTTTTCTTATCCAGCCTCACGTATTTTACATTAGAAATCCCAATTAGGGTATCCTCAATCGAGTCCTCTCCGTCATCTACAATCACCCACTCAATCTTATCTTCCGGATATGACTGAATCATGTAAGAATACTTTGCTAGAGGCATAAAGATACGGCGATTGTATGTCAGAGTAACGATTGACACATCCGGCAGGTCAGCTTCCTTGGGGTATGTATCTGCTAGAACATATAGTGCTGGCTTAGTTTTACCTAGTAGAATTTGGATTTCCTGCATGAATGATGCATGATGATTCTCATATAGCTGACGCATCATCTCAGAAGTCTTCTTCTTTTTGCTTGTAGATGATTGCACATACTCATACAACCGGTCAACAATACTGGGAACGCTGACATCGATAATATCTCCAAAGCAAGATGGATGTTCAAGAGTTTTACTTGCAGTGATAAATGCTGCCTTCTCTTCCGTCAGTTCCCGGAATGGCTTAATTGGCGAAAGAATCAAATTACATCCGGATGACATTGCTTCGTTGACTGCGTGGCCAAATCCTTCGGCAGCAGATGTACAAATAGCCAGACCAGATTCACTCAGTAGAGCATCGTATTCTGATTCAGTAAGCAGGTTAAGAATTGTTACCTTATCAGAAAGCTCAGGAGGAAAATAGAACTTTACATGCTCGGGATTGTGGGGAATTGTCAACTTGGGTAAGGACTTGTACATTTCCGGATTTGATTTCTGAATAAACAGATATGCCTGAAGCATTGGCTTTGGGTTGCGATAGACGTTCTTACCAACAAGAACAATCGCCTTATTGTAATCTTTCTTCTCGTTGTAGATTTTGTCAATTGATGTCCAGCTTACAAACTTAACATTGGGAGCAAGTTCACTAAAAATTGTGAATGCTTCCTTGGTCTTTACCCAAATCTCATCTACCATCCGGCTATATGGTGTCCAAGACTTGTATGTCCATTCCGTATTAGGAATCCAGATGTTTTTAGAAGCATAAGGAATCAACGAAGGATTCATGTTTTCAATGAAAATGTTAATCTCTGCTTCAGCACATTGCGGCATAGCATAGTGAACTTTCCGGATTTGAACTGAGTCTCCATGGGCATTAGCTAACAGCCCGCGAAGAATCATAGCATCTTGTGTAAGGCCAGTATTGACCTTACCAAAATTTCCAATCAGATTAATGCGCATTTACTTTAAAACGTTCAACTCATTAAAGCTCTTTTAGTCTTTCTAGAATGAATATGTCTGCGTAGAGTCTTTGCTCGGGAATTCATGTATCCTATATATTTCTTCCAAGATTGTACAGTTTTTGGAGAACAATCAAAAGCAAAGGTACAATTGCGGTCACGCCACCATTCTCCTTTTAGCCACGGAATACTGTTAGATTCCGGCACATTTAGTTCAGTAATATCGGTTAGCCTCCTACATAGTTGCTGCATATCAGCCCAACCATATCCATACCAGGGACTAAAAATATCTTCCTTGTATTTTGCGTCGACTGCCACAATCTCTTTACCATTCCAGCCGATGTGTTCAATTGGCCGGAATGAGTCCCATGCTGCTTCCCAAACAAAAAGTTGGGATTCTAATTTCCCGTATAGTGTGCCTTTGAAGTTTATCAGCTCCATTATATGCTTCATCCAAAGAGATTACTCGTCATCTGACGAATGCTGGCACTCATCTGATATGCAAAGGTCGCACCTAAATGTATCCATCAAGATGTTCTGCTGTGATTCGGGAGTATTTGCTCGGATGGTCATGAAATGCTGACAGCCTTGTACTGTACAGCTTACCTCGAGATAACAGGTTTCCTTATAGCGGCGGTAAAACCGGTCAGCTAGAAACTGAGCATACTCCTTAGAAAAGCGACCACGTTCCATTTTATCCTTAGTTATATTAACACTCTTTAATCCATTTTTTGTTGTTCACGCATTAGTTCATATTTCTTTTCAGATAATGATTCTACTAGTTTTTGCTGTGATGAAGTTCTTTTAAAGGTGGGAAATACTAATGACAGAACCCGTGCTTCATCATGTATAAAGTCTTCTGGCGCATCATAAACTGAATTACCAAAATCAATAAGTCGCGGGAGCCCATCAGGTCCAATTACTATATTATTACCTGTTAGGTCTCCATGAATAATACCATTTGAATGAAGAAGCTCTATTCCATCTTTTAGGTGTTTCTTTTGCTTTAATGATGGTTTGTTATGTTTATAAAAACTTTTCCATGTTTCTCCGGCCATTTGCATAAACTCTGAATAGCGTTTATTATCTTCTGTTATTCCATCTGTAATATTCTCTTCAAGTAGACTACCAGGTTCACACTGTTCCGGATAGATAAAATACTTTTGAGATGGGTCTATCTTTGATAACTTTTGTATTAAAATTTTATTATTGGAAATTAGGTCACGTTCTGGGTTTGTTCGTCTTGATTTTATTAATACACGTGAAGTATACTTTTTCATATTACGACCATCTTTACAAGGTATAGCAGGGTGTATAACCCGGGCACTCTTTCCTTCGCCTATAATTCTACCTCCGCGTTTACGCTTCAGTGTTTTCATTATATTATACTGCCTTTTTACAATGGAAACCTTCAGAGGGAGAAAAGTAGTTATACCAAAATCTAGAAACTGGGCTATAAACGATATCACCGATAACTATTCACTTATGCAACGTCTGTCCTGCAAACTTGGTAACAATCCTATTCCATTAGTACTGTGGAAGGAACACCCGGAATGGACACTGAGAGACCTAGAAAAGAACGTAAAATTGTGTACACTCTATCCCTTTGAAGTTGGTATGCAAGTATTAAAACTATTTAAACCAAAACGTTGGCTAGACCCAACGGCGGGGTGGGGAGACAGACTCCGTTGTGCAATAGCATATGGATGTGAGTATGTTGGTGTCGATTCTAATAAAGAAATGAAACCAGCATATGAAGCTATCAAAGATACTGCATCAAATCCGGAAAATTACCAAATAAAAATTGGTAAGTTTCAGGATGTCAGAATTACCGGAAAGTTTAATTTGGTGTTCACAAGTCCTCCATTCTTCACTAAAGAAGTGTATGAACACATGACAGATTGGAAAAGTATTAAAGAATTTATGGAAGAGTTTCTTCAGCCCTTGCTTGTTAAATCAGATAAACATCTGGAAAAGGGCGGTCATTTAGTCCTGTATATTGAAGACAAGAACTCAGAAGATTTTATTGATATTATGAAGATGTTTGTAGAGACTGACCTTCCTGAATTAAAATATGAGGGAGCATTCTATTACCAAGGAACCTCTCTGAGACCGTATTATGTGTGGGTTAAAAGAAAGACTTAAGTTCACCATACCGGGTTCCAAACACGTGAACGTTCATTGGGTTAGCAATAGGTGGAGCAAACTCTTCAATATCCTTGCGATAGAACATGTAGAAGTCTAGCTCGCTAAAAATCTTGGCAGAGGCATAACCAACTACACGAGCATTCAGGTCAGCAAGGTCTGAAGCAACTGTATTAGGGTTGTTACGACCAAACATCATGTAGTATGAGCGCATAATAATCTTCACGTCGTCATCATTCTGACGGTCGATGCGATGCTTATTCCCGGACATAGCAAAGACCTGGTCCTGAATAGACTGCTGGAGCTTTTCAAGATTGGCATGGCTAAAGAATACAGTGTTCAAAGGTGTCGGGCAGTGAACACTACCAATCAGCTCTTGGCGCATATCAGAACCAGGCAGGGCTGGCTTTTCCTCGTATAATGAATACTGTCTTGCAGCAAGTTCCTGAAGAGCCGGGTCGGACATATTGGGAACACGACCAGTATTCTTGCTATTCGGAAACTGCTGGGATGTAGATGTTAGGTTATACTTATTCTCAACAGAGTCGGGCCGAACAAAGTTCATTTGTTAAGTAGGGATTATATTTTCTGGGTGTCCAACACCTACCCAGATAGCATTAATTCTTTCACGTTGTAAATCGGTGAATGGCATTTTCGGGTATGGTTCATTAAATAACTGTGAATATAGAAGAATTACAGTTCCAGCCAAGTCTAGAACAATGGTCTCAGTCATTGTTGCATTTGTTTCAAATTGAATGCTTGCACGAACTGTTACCGGAAATACTCCAACTGGCATATATCCTAAAATCTTTTTGAAATCTGCGACAATTTCTAGGAGAAATGCAGTATCAAGTGAAGAATCGCATACGGCTGTAATTTGGGGGGTAGCTCCTGTCACAGTAAAATATGAAGGCATTCTCTATTATTTTATAATGTTGTAAACAACATAAAAATGAGTCTGAAAGCGGTTGTTCCAGGGTTTGCTGCAACTTTCAGCCCCGGTACTAATATACTTACTTCTGTGTCAATCCCATACACCGACATAGTACAGTTTTATGATGGTGCAGGTACTACAGGAAATACATATTCTGCGGATGGTGTTGTGCTGGTTGCAGTAGATGGTGTACACGAGAATGGGGCGACTCTGAATATCCCTATGACTTTTACAGAGTTAGCTGGTTGGGGCTTATCTGGTGGTACGTTTGATGCAACTTCTCTAGGAAATCCTTTATCATTCTATCTTGGAATGAGCACAGATACCGGATTTGTACACACATCAGTGGACAGTGCGCAGTATACAATTGGTATGCAAGCAGTACCCGGTCCAACAATCTCTCTGAATTACCTATTCTCATCTTCTGCTGGACAAACATACACATACAGCGTTCTTGGTGAGGTACCCGTTGCAGTAGATGCAACTGAATCGATTGTTCTGGATGTTCCCAAGGCTCAAATGGACACTATCCTCGCATATTCAAGCAACTGGTTTGATGGAATATCTGGAGCATCTGGTACACAGCCAATTCCTGACTTAGCTCTTCTTCTTCAGACTGTCACCGGTTCTTGGTTTGATGCTCTAACAATGGGACTAACTGGAGCAACTGAGGGAACATCTTATGCATACAGCACAGCTTTAGGTTATGTGGGGGGAGACCAGTCAAGCAACTGCAATTCTTTGGTTTACCAATTTCAGTCTATTGATGGATTCACGTATAGTATCCCGGGAGTTGACGGAGAGACTGATGCTCTTGCAGGCATTCCCGAAGAAGCTATTAAGAGTTTTACATCTACAGCTGTAACTACTGCTCCTCTCAGTGGAGTTGTAGGAGATAGCATTGTTGTTCCAACTGAAGGTCAGACAGCCGAGTATGCTGGTCTAAGTGGCGCTATTCAATCTCTTTTTGAGCAAGCTGTTGCTGCAGGTCTAGTAGATACTAATGCAAGGGGAGCAACATTAAATAGTACAGTTGTTACTGGGCTAGCCGGAACTCCAACTCTGGAGGATGCTTTAGGAACAACCGGAGATGTATATGGTGTTCAGTGGGCAATTGGCCAGTCGCTTGGCATCTATGTTGCATTCCAGATGCAGAAGATTCGCCAGTATCAACTAGAAACACTCCCTTCTTTTGATGGTAGTACAGCAAATCAAGTTACAACTATTACATTTGGAGGCGTAACATTTACAGTAGACCCGTTAGTTGTTGAGACAAGCGGAGCAACACCGGTAACATATGAAATTATTCTAAATACAGTTGCATAAATGAATCGTGGAAGCGCAAGAACATTTTTTGCTGTTCCGGCTCCTCAAGCTCAAGTGGTTACAGTAACTTCTCCAACACTAAATACTGAAAAGAATCAGCTTCTCAGTATTATGGCTAAGTATCTAACGAAGCAAGCAGATAAGGAAACAACTGTACAAAATTTAACACAATTGGAAGTAAGTCTTACGTCCTCATAGATTCATACAATGATGAGTGCAGAACTTCAGTAACTTCTAGCGACATAGAAACATTTCCACCCTGAAGTTGAACAAATTGTTCATATTCATCAACTATAGAAATATTAAATGCAGTAATATTAGTTGGTTGTCTCATAAAGTATTGCTTTGTTACTGTGTTCGAGCCAGTATCGTACACAATATCATTTTTTGGAACATCTACTATAATCTTGGCAAAAGCAGCTGTTTGTGCTCGGTCAGGTTGATTGTGTTCAACCACCTTCCAGTCCGGGTTGAGTGAAAGAAATACATAATTTGCATCTATCACATCAACAACAGCATCTCCGGTCACACTTGTCACAGGATTTCCATCTCCAATATAACCTACTTGTTGAGAGCGGAATCCCAAATTAAATCCTAATCCCCAGTTATTGTCTCGTGTTGAAAAGATACCATCTGCAAAGTTAATTGAAAAATTTAAAGCAGTTTCACTAGCTGCAGATGGTTGATTCAAATATGTATATCCCCCGCTTGGAGGATTACTATTCGTAAAACATGAAATTGTCAGTTTTCCAGTAATAGAATTGAATGATACACTAAAGGCAACACCAGGAAATGCAGTATTTAACTGCTTATATAATTCGATTAAGATATCATTTGGTAAAAAATTATTCACTGCATAATTGCCTTCTGTTATCAGAATACGGTTTGTAATGACTGATGGTGAAATGCCCCCAGCTGGTGGTGGATATACAGTAACAACCATAGAATGATTACCACGAACTTCAGAGAATGTATACCATGTGTTCGGAATTTCTAAACTTGAAAGCCGGATAGAGATTACATTCTTAATAGGGGTCAATAATCTGAATAAAAAATTAGACGGATTGTCTCCTTGGTCTGTACGAAATCTGGAATCAATTGACATCACATGAATTTGAACATGCTTATCATACTGAACTGCTGTTGTTGACGTATGAGTACTCTTTGGTTGTTCAGGCATTAGAGAAGCTGCTTGGTGGCTGCCTTGTGGTTTCTGAAATTCGTGTTGGTCTTCTAGCTCATCAGGATGAGCATCATGGCCTCCAACGTGGTCATCATATTCTACAAAGTTAGCTGTCAATAGGTCTTTTGCATTGGGCTCAAACTCTTTCCGGGCTTCGGCATCATTCTCTGCCAAGAGTTCTAGATATGTTTTTTCCATTACTTCTTCTTAGAATACAACCCTGAAAACGTTTCGAGGTCATCTAACCAGAGCTGTTCTGGGGTCTTCTTCTCAAGCTCAGCAATCTTTCCACGTAGAGCTTCCAGGTCAGCCTGATGCTTGCGAGCATTCGTTACTGTGATAGACTTGATTGGAAGGTCCATGAGGTAATCGAATGAATCAGAAATCTTAGCAAACTTCTGTTTCTCAAGCAGAGTATCACACTCCTCCCGGGTCTTTCGGCGAAGGTCTGGGAGTGGAACATCGGCACTCTGCTGCTCAATGAAGCGTACTACATTCTCATGAAATGGTAGACGGGCACGCATCTGCTCCAAGCAATGAGCACGACGCTTCTTGTACAGGTTAAGCCGGATGACACTGAACTCATCCAGAATTTCATGCAAAGTCTCATACTTGTTGATGACACACTCAGAATCAAATGCATGCATGTTTGACAGCTTAATCTTGCCTGTTAGAGACTTCTCAATAATCTTCAGATGCTCAGGAGTTCCAGTAAGTTTAACCTTAATGCAGACAACCATATCAGTTGATGTGTCAGTATAGTCCTTGATGGTTCCTTCAGTTACCTGCTTGTCCAGCCACTCCTTGTAGTCAGATGTCCAAGTCTCTACTGGAAGCTCGGTAATTGTCATCATGTCCTTGTCAACCGTCCAGTTGCCCTTGACTGTGAAGTCTGAACCGGACTTCTCAATCTTGCCAGTGAATCCACGATACCATGGCTCAAGGTTGATATCTGCAAGAGTAACTTCCTTCTTCAGCCATCGCTGGAGACCAACTAGAAGATGGTTAGGGTTGCATTGGGGGATGTATGTTGAATAGCCAGTGCCAATACCGCGAGCGCCGTTGACTAGAAGCATGGGCAGAATTGGTGCATACCACTCCGGCTCAACGGGTAGGCCGTCATCATCTCGATACTTCAGACACTCTAGGTCATCTGATGGAACTAAAGAGCTAATATATGGTTGTAGATAGGTGTGAATGTAACGGGGTGATGCTGCATCATTCCCGCCCTGAAGACGGGTACCAAACTGTCCCTGCGGTACAAGCCAGGCCAGATTGTTTGAACCAACATAGTCCTGAGCCATACCAATAATCGCATCATTCAGCGATGCCTCGCCGTGATGATACCCGGAATGCTCAGAGACATAACCAGCAAACTGAGCCACACGAATCTCGGACTTCAAATTCCTCTTCAAAGCAGAGAATAGAATCTTGCGTTGAGATGTTTTCAGACCGTCCATTACGTTAGGGATTGAGCGTTCCAAGTTGTAGTTTGAGAAGTGAATTAGGTCCTTGTTTACGAAGTTCTCATACGTGACATCACCTGCTGGTAGAATATCTGCACGAGAATATGTCTTAAGCCATTCCTTGCGGTTGTCGGACATAGACTTATTGAAAGCTAGTTCGATAGACTTGTCTGAGTCATCTGAGTAAGTATACTTGACAACGTTCATTGACTTAAAGTATTCCTTTGCTTCGTCCCGGGTTGAAGTACCCAATCCCTTGTAGTACTTGACCTTCCACGTAGGGTTCTCCTTACGCCACTCTTCGTAGTCATACTGAGAGTAGAATGACAAGGTCTTGGTTCCTTTAGAAGCCTTAACGATTGGAGTTGCCATGTACGTAATGAAGCCAGGAATCTCAATAAGCTGATGCCAGAGTTCATGGAACATGTTGATAAGCAGGCCACGAATGTGAGAGCCATCATAGTCCTGGTCAGTCATGATTAGGATAGAACCATAACGCAATGACTTCACGTC
>Ga0181347_1000018_pt1 | contig 48329 bp, 57 predicted proteins | sample Su13VDMM110SN_FD_130102 | JGI IMG/M metagenome (GOLD analysis project Ga0181347, IMG submission 130102) | Freshwater viral communities from Lake Michigan, USA - Su13.VD.MM110.S.N | ecosystem: Environmental > Aquatic > Freshwater > Lake | place: USA: Michigan | collected 2013-07-16
TGTTGGTTGTAATAATGAATAATTTAAATCATTATTTGGAATTAATGTGTATGTTAAATCTGTATTCGGAATTAAAGTGTAATTAATATCGTTTAACGGTAGAACCAAATACTCTAAATCACTACTAGGTATTATTATATTAGTTAAATCGTTAGTTGGTATTAATGTATAAGTAAAATCATTATTTGGAATAATCACATATAATATATCATTACCAGGAATAATCACATATGTAAAATCATTTTCTGGAATAAATAAAGTTGCGGTTGGTGTCGCGGTTGGTAAATTAGTTTCCGTTGCTGTCGGGTTTGGTGTTACCGTTGGTGTACTGGTTAGTGTAACAGTTGGAGTTGGTGTTGGTGTTATAATATTTGTTGCGGTGGGAACCGGAGTTTCCGTTGCTGTTGATGTCGGTACAGGTGTGGCTGAAGACGTAACAGTTGGGGTTGCAGTTGGTAAAGGAGTTGGTACAATACCAAACACATCATCAGAACATGATACACCACATATTTCAAAATCATATTCATTTAATCTTGTTAGAAAATTATGTCTAACATGTACAAAATCCAAAGGCTCCTCAAAATATTTTATTGTTTTAATATTGAAACATGACGTTCCATTATGAATTCCCCCCATTAAACCTGTCCCACCACCCCAAGATTGTATATATGGTTGTTCACCTCTATCAGATGGTATAATCTCTTCCCAATTTTCTAATTTATATATTGGTCTACCGTTTAGATATATTTTTAACGTTCCTAATCTTCTTTGTTTTTCATTCGCCCATTTTTTATTTAAAAGTTCAATTTCATTTGCAACCGATAACTGTGTTGACGTTACAGCGGTGACATCTGTGTTTGAATAGGGACTAGTAATAAATTCAGGAATTAAGTCACTCCAACCACCATCATTTTCTAAATTACAATCTGTATACCTTTTGTACCTATCAAATACTATTGTTATATTAAAATCTTTTGTACCATCAACCACACATATTTGTGGAGTTTGACCGCTAGTAATGTAAAAACTTTCATCATAACCCTCAGTTGCACAAATTCCAGAATAATGGTGAGCAATCCATTTTATCCTCCTATCTGGTGTAAATTGAAACGATAGATTATTATCGGCATAATTTAATGGATTATTTTCTCCCCTAACACCAATGTAATAAAAAACACTTCCTAATGACCATGAAACATTTTCTCGGTTAAATATAAAATCTAATGTCCACCCCTTTTCAGTTCTTCTTTTTAATATTGGGGTACATTTATCGGTACCCAAACCTTCGTTAAAATTAAAAGCCCAAGGTTTAACATTGGTTTTTGGTGATTGTGATGAACAGGCTAATACATTTACTATATTTCTTCTATCTACATAAACATTTTTGGTAAATCCTGAAATTAATTCTGATTCCGTATAACCTGATAAAACTGTTGAGGTTAAACCGGTACTATTATAACCATATATTTTAAAATAGTGGTCTTCATTATTAAAAAGTGTAAATTTAAATCTGTTACCATCTAAAATCGTATATGTATAACCCGTTCCAAAATAAGAAACAAACTCATTATACGGTAAAGTCATTGACAAACCAATATAAGAGTAGGGTGTTAACAAATCGTTTATATTGTCCTCAACAAGAGTTATTCTTGTTTTAACACAATCCAAATCTTCTAGACTATTATCAATTTTAAGAGTATTATAAACAATTGGTGTAGATAAATCTAACACATCTGTATCATAATCAACCCCATTTTTAGTTAATTGATAGTCGTAAAGTTCCGATGAGTCCAATTTTAAATCCAATTTTGACCCGTAAAAGTTTAAAATATTCTGTCTATTCATTATTGTATAAATATCTTTCCTAAGATTTGATATTTATATAAAAAGTGATTTAGATGAATAATTTTATAAAACAGGTAATTGAGGAGAAATTTGCGTCAAAAGCTCAACAAAGATTCTTCTATGCAAAGGCTAACGAAAAAGGTAAACCTAAGAAAGAAAAGAAGAAGTGGGGTAAATGGGCAAAAGAATTCTCTGACGATACCGATTACAGTAAAATACCTGATAAGGTTGAAAAAGAAGAAGAGGTGGATGAAATTGTTGATAAGAATGGTAACATTGCCAGAAATAAAAAACAAACAGATTTACCAGCAAAAGGAATTACCCAAAAGAAGACAACCGACATTGTGGCTAAAACGGGTGCAGGTCAAATGGGTTCATATGGTTTAACGGGTGTTAACACTTACAGAAGATATTGGGGTGAAGGTGAAGAAATCACTAAAGAAAAGATATTAGAAATTGCACTTAATAAAGCGTTAGGTGCTGACGATACAATATTAAAAGACGTTCCATATGATGACGCAAAAAGTCACATGGAAGATGAGTTAGGATTAAGTGATGACGATGCTGAAGATAGATTGGAGAAAATGGGTTATGATGAAAATCTACCTGATGATAAAGTTAGATTAGTTGAGAATCCTAAAAAATTCATGGGGGATTATATTGAACATGTATTAAAAGGTAAAACTAAAGATAATGATATTGTTGACGGAGATGTTGAAGAGGAAGTTAACCCAATAGTTAAAAAACAACTTAAATCATTGAAAAATAGTATGGATAGTCATAAATTATCAATGGATACAATTGTAAAATATCTAAAAGATAATGAATAAAGAACTAAAATTAAGTGTATTTGATATACCACAGAATATTTTAGATAAGATTAATCATACCGTGATAAGTCTTAATGGTGAACATTTCCATGGACTTAATCGTGCAAAAAAATTATTACAAGATAAAAAAGTAAAATACGGACAATTAAAAAGAATCATACATGACCTTCAAAACATTGATAAAATTAATGATAGAACTAGGTTTGACCTTTGTGGTGGTGAATTAATGGAAAAATGGTCAGAACAACATCTAAAAGGTGAAAGAGATATGATTAGTAATAAAAAAGATGGTAGAAAACAAGCAGATGACATTGGTGGTATAACAGGAGAAAGAAAAAATAGTCACCTTAAAAGTCACACTAAAAAAGCGAGTTGGTTACCTCCCACTAATCTTATTAAAAGTAATTCACATAAAAATTCAATTTCCTCAATTAAATTAACAGGACTATTTGAAGAAGTAGAAAGAATAAAAAAATTAATGTTTTAATATGGCAACACGTTTAGAATTATTAGCTGAAAAATTTAGAAATGAATCGATTGCAAGAAATTCATACCAATCTAACACCCAATATGATTCAAATCACCCAAACGCTATGTCTGATGGTGACGAGAAAGGTAAGGGAGAATCAAGTAACTCAATTGGTTCGTCTGTTGATATACAGAAAAGAAACGAATCATTAGCAAGAAATACGTATAGTAACAACAACGGATACGGTATTGTACATCCAAACGCTATGTCTGATGGTGACGAGAAAGGTAAGGGAGAAACAGATAGTTCAATTGGTTCATCTGTTGATATACAGAAAAGAAATGAATTGATGGGTAAAAATACCTATGCTGAATATCGATCATATAACTCATTACACCCAAATGCATTATCAAATGGTGACGAAAAAGGTAAGGGAGAGTTGGCAGGTAAAGTTGGTTCATTAACTGACATCAACTTAAGAATTGATAACATAGGAAGAAATACTTATAATTCAGATAATCAATACTCATCAGGTCATAAAAATGCGCAATCTGATGGTGACGATAAAGGAAAAGGTCAAATTGGTGAAAAGGGTACAGTTGGTAATAAAACTGACATTCTTTCTAGAATTGATAATTTAGGTAGGATTGGAATTTACGGTCCAAATAAAAAACAATATCCAGACCCCGCAGATTTTAAATGAGTTTAAACACATTATTTCATAAAGTATTAGTAGAGGCCGATTTTCTAAAAGGAAGAAAGACCAAACCATTGGTTAACGCAATAACCGATAGGAACCCTGTTACTTTTTATTATAGTGGACCAAAAGAAAACGGTAAAGATGGAGTTAAATCTGGTACAAGAGTTAGAGGAGAGGCGGTAGCGTTAGGTTTGAGTAAAGGTGGTAATATAATAGTTAGAGTTTTTGTGCAACCACCATCAGTTTCTAAAAAAGGTTTTGCAAGAGGAAATTGGAGAACATTTAGAGTCGATAGGATGAGTAATATTCAAGTTTTAAGTGACGAGACATTCGATAAAATGAGACCGGGGTATAAAGAGGGCGACGAATCTGCATCAGGTCCAATGGTTACAACATATGTAACATCGGATTGGAATAAGAAACCTGAAATTAAAGAACCCGAGACAAAACCACAAACTGAACCATTACCTCAACCCAAGAAAAAAGAAAAACCACAATTGGACCCACAAGGATTACCTCAACCTAAATCAGATGAGAAACCAAGTGAATTACCAACAACATCCACTAAAGATTATTCATCGGATGTATTCAATAAATTACAAACCAACATTAAAGATATTAATGGTCAAAAAATAATTACAACTCAGGATTATCAAAATGCTGCGAAAGAATTATATAAGATGAAAGAGAAGGAATGGGTTGATTCTCAAAGACAATTAGGTAAAAATACCAATCCAGGTGAAGGTACAAGAAAAAGATTTGATATTACATCAAATTCTGAATTATCAAATCTATTGGCAAAGAATGGTATTATTGTAAATGATGAAATACCAACAAATGATGTACCGTCGGATGAGACTCCTAACGAATTACAAGAATCAATAAAAAGAATTAAAACTTTAATGTTATTCTAAAATTCATTACTATTATTTAAAATATAGATTACTATGTCACAAGGAACAGGAACAATAACACAAAACGATTTAATGAAAAAATTAGTTCAAGCTAAAAAAGTTATGAACAAAGTAGACGGTGGAAATTATGAAAGAGGACACGTAAACGAACAAATTTTAAGATCAAATCCTGAAGATGTTCTTGCATCTATGGATCAACAACAACCCACCACCAAATCACCACAACCAGTAAACGGAGATAGAATACAAAATTCTAAATTACCTGATGCAATTAAAAAAGCAATGATGGAAAACCCAATCCCACAAATTTCATTGAACGATACTCTTGATATGGATTTTATAAAGGGGGCTAAACGTTTAATGGAACAAGAAGGCGTTGGTCCAAAACCAACCCAACAAAAACAATCTACAATTACACCCGTTAGTGGTAATATTGACATGAATGCAATTGCTCTCATGATTGAAAATACAGTTCGTAAGGTTATGGATGAGAAATTAAATCAAATTCTTACCGCGTCAACAACATCCTCAATCAACGAAAACCTTGTTCTAAAGGTTGGAGATTCAATTTTTAAAGGAAAAATCACAGGAGTTAACAAAGCAAAATAATTTATGGGAGAAAATCTTCATCTGTGGCACGCGGACAGAGGAACATATTACGATAGAAATGTTAATATCATTTCATGGAGTGATGAATACCACATAAATCTTGGGAAATACAATTCAATCGGTAGAGATTGTAGTTTTTTTTTACACGCAAATCATAGACCTGATTGGATAACAACAAGTTCACAATTATTGGGTCCCGTTAGTGAAGATATTGAGAACATGATGTTTGAAATGGGACACCCTTCATGTAAAGGTAATATTACAATAGAGAATGATGTGTGGATTGGGGCAAAGTCAACCATTATGTCGGGTGTTAAAATTGGTAATGGTGCAATTATTGGCGCAACTGCAACAGTCACTAAAGATGTCCCTCCTTATGCAATAGTTGTAGGTAACCCTGGCAAAGTCGTGAAATATCGTTTTACTGAAAAACAAATAGAGTTACTTTTAAAAATATCTTGGTGGAATTGGGATGAAGAAAAAATAAAAAGAGAATTTAAAACTCTTTGGTCATCTAACATCAATGAGTTCATTAATAAACACTTATCTCCCGATATTCTTGACGCAAGTATGTTTCTTAAATGATTTTGTTTTTTCAGATATTTTACTTATATTTTAGACATATAAGTTAATTTAAATGTCAAAAATTAGAATTTTAGCAATCCCATCCGATGTACATGGAGTCGGTAAATTTAGAATACTCGATCCTTATAAATTTATTGGTGAAAACCACGATAGTGATGTCCATGTGGATATTTCTTTTGATGTTCCCGATGATGATAATTTTTTTACAAACTACGATATTGTTGTATTCCATAGTTTTATTCACAAAGCTCCTCAGGAAATTAATGTTGCCAGAGTTAAGTGGTTAAAAAATAATGGTATTAAGGTAATCATGGATATTGACGATATGTGGTTTGTTGACCAAAGACACCCAATGTATCATCAAATAAAGGCAAACAAGGTGGGGGAGAAAAAAGTTGAGTTATTGAAATTGGTGGATTATGTCACAACTACGACACCTATTTTTGCACAAACAATCAAACAAAAAATCGGTGTTTCGGATGTTCATGTTTTTCCAAACGCGGTCAATGAAGATGAACCACAATTTAAATCCGCCCCGATAAAATCAGATAGAATTAGATTTGGTTGGTTAGGCGGGTCATCACATCTACATGATTTAGAATTAATGAATAATGGTATTTCCTCAACACTTGCAGCATATAAAGACAAAACACAATTTGTCTTATGTGGATTTGATTTAAGAGGTACTGTTACTGAAATTGACAAAAACACAGGTCAACAAAGACAAAGACCAATACAACCATTAGAAACTGTTTGGTCAAAATACGAACAAATTTTTACTGACAATTATAGGTCATTAAATGACGAATATAAAAATTATTTACATACATTTGTAGAAGGTAATTTTAACGACGAAGACCAACCTTACAGAAGGAGATGGACTATGGAAATCAACAAATACGCAACGAATTACAACTATTTTGACATATCGTTAGCACCATTGGTTGATTCTGAATTTAACGCAAATAAGTCCCAGTTAAAAATTATTGAAGCTGGTTTTCATAAAAAACCAATTATCGCAAGTGACGTGAAACCATTCACCTTAGATTTAATTTCAGCAATTGATGAAGGTAAATTTAATAATAAGGGTAACGCGTTATTAGTGAACCCAAACAGAAACCATAGGGATTGGGGAAAACAAATGAAAAGGTTAATGGAAAACCCTAACATGGTAGAAGATTTAGGTAATAGATTATACGAAACAGTAAAAGACAAGTATTCATTAAAAAATGTTTCAAACAATAGAGTTCAATTTTTCAAATCAATTATAAACAAATAAAACAAAAACAGTATGCATTACACAGTTACAGTAGGATATGAATCCGAACAAATGGACAGAGAGGGTAATCCTCGTTTAACAAAATCAACAATCATCGTTCAAGCAGAATCTAATGCGGAAGCAAATATAACCGCTTCGAAATTCTTGTCTGGTGATATTCGTTCAAGCCAAATTATCGATGTTAAGAAATTAAAAATCGATTGCGTTATTGACGAAAAGAACACACCCGAATATTACAAGTAACAATAACTAAACACCAACTATACCATGGAATTTTATAGTAGAGACATACAGATTATGCGTCAATCTCAAAGTAAGATGGCGTTAGAATACCTAACTACAGTTGGTGTTCAAGTTACATTCGAAGAATTTCAACGTGTAACTGATGTATTCGTTGAGTGTTGTTTACGACCTCAAGATAGTGAGTTAAAGGAAAGGGTTAAGAAATTAGATAAATGGATAGAAGAAAAAAAAATTAAAGTAAATGGATAAGAATGATGTAGAAAATTATCTATCTCAATTAAAAGAATTTGAGAAGAAATTAAATAGTGATGATGCAGAAGATTTATCAGTCTTTGGTGACATTGATAAATTATTAGGGTTATTATCAAATGATATAATGAGCGCTCCCGAATTTAATACCCCAATTAAAGTTCCCGCGGTTACCGTTAAGATTAAAAAATTAAGTGAGGATGCAGTTATACCATCATATTCAAAATCGGGAGATGCTGGTATGGATTTAACAATAACGAAGGAGATTGAAAATACATCATTTAGTGTTACATACGGTTTTGGTATTGCGTTAGAAATCCCAAGAGGATATGTTGGATTAATCTTCCCAAGGTCATCAATACGTAACCAAGAATTAATATTGTCAAATTCAGTTGGTGTGATTGATAGTGGTTATAGAGGTGAGATACAAGCTACCTTTAAGAAAACTAACGGATTAGATTCATTAAAATACAAGGTTGGTGAAAGAGGAGCTCAAATAGTTATCATACCATACCCAAATATTGAGTTGATTGAATTTAAGGATTTAGGAAATACTGAAAGAGGATCAGGTGGATTCGGTAGCACAGGCCAATAGTGAGATATTTATTTATAATAACAATTGAAATTTAAAATTTAAAAGTTTGGCTTTAAAACCTAAAATTGGCAAAAACTACCCGGTTCCCGCAGTAGTAGATGACCGAAGAGTAACTCACAAGGAGAAGATTAGACAAATCATAAAACGTCCTAAAGAAAAATTCTTAACCAAAAACCAAGAAATCTATTGGAACATTCTTGGAGAAAATCAAATTACACTATGTTTTGGTCCCGCAGGTGTAGGTAAGTCTTACATAGCAATGAAACGTGCTGTAGACCTATTATACGACGATTCTAACAAGTACGAGAAGATAATCATAGTAAGACCTGCGGTTGAAGCTGAAGAGAAATTAGGGTCACTTCCAGGTGGTTTAGAAGAGAAGTTAGACCCATACATTTACCCGTCATATTACCTATTAAATAAGATTATAGGTAAAGAAGCTAGAGAAACGTTAAAAGATCAAGGATATATTGAGGTTGCGGCTCTTGCATATATGAGAGGATGGAATGTGGATAATACTATTCTTGTTTTTGAAGAAGCTCAAAATGCTACCCCATCTCAAATTAAATTATTATTGACTCGTATCGGGTACAACTCAAAATTCTTTATTTCGGGGGATTTAGAACAATCTGACAAATATAAAGATAAAACTAAATCCGGATTATTTGATGCAAAGAAAAGATTACAAGATGTTAAAGGTATTGGTATTTTTGAATTTGGTATGGAGGATATTGTAAGAAATCCAATTATAGGTGAGATATTAAACAGATACATTTAACATTAAAGTTAAATTTAATTATTAAACCCACATCGTTTGTAATAATGGTGTGGGTTTATTGTTTACTTATAAGTCTATTTTTATTATATTTTCATTATGGAAATATTCATTAGTATAAATGGTGTATTAAGAAATTTAATACAAAAATTCGACTACCACTATCAAGATTATTTTTTATCAAGCGAATTAGAGGAAGAAGAGGAAACATTTGAATACGGTAAAGAAGGTAAAGTTCAAAATGATAATCTTTTAAATTATTATAAATTCCAATCCAAAGAGGAATTAGATAATTTTATCTTTATTGATTACCCAATAGAAATATTTGGTCACGCAGGAATCAGTTATAATACTGTGGTTACCGACCTCAATAAACTTATTTACGAAAATAAAGAACATAATTTTACAATTATTGGATTAGATGAATTAGGTAAAGCAAAACCTGCAACATTATTCTTTTTATCAAAAAATGGTTTTATGGGGAATAATATCAAATTCACTATGTCAAGTGAGATAGATGATTTATGGAAAAAATGTGATTTATGGATTAGTGACGAAAAAAGAATAATTGACTCATGCCCCAAAAATAAAAGGTCTATAAAATTCAATACTGATTATAATCAATACTTTACAAATACATTAGAAATAAATAAATTAACAGAAATAGAAAAAATATGGTTGAATTATTCGGAAAGAACTATTACCTCGACATTGATGGGATTACTAGAAAATGTCAAACGGGCGATACAATAAAAGATGATGATGGTGAAGAAACCTTAGAAATTAACATTTTTAAATATGAAGTTATAAAAATGTGTATTGACAGGGTTTTAAATGAATTCCAAGAAGTTGACGAAGCTTTAGGTGCATTTGGTAGTAATGAAACCACACTATCATTTAAAATCGCATTTAATACATTAATAAAAAATCAAATTTTAATAGAAGACGAAGATGAGTAAAGAAAACATAGAAAAACTTGAATCTGCATTAGGTAGAATCGAGGAAAATGAAAGTGTTGTATATTTTTTAACATACGATACAAAATCAAACGCAAGAGCCGGAGTTAAACACATTTATGACATGGCATTAACACTAAAAAACAATGGTGCCAATGTTAAAATACTTGTGGAAGATAAAGGATATGTCGGCGTGGAGTCTTGGTTGGGTGAAGATTATAAGGATATTCCTGTAGTCTCAATCAAAGATGATAAGGTTGAAATTAAATTAGATGACACAATTGTTGTACCTGAATTCTATTCGAATGTATTGGAACAACTATCAAATGTTAAGTGTACTAAAATCATGTTAGTACAACAAAAAGATTACATCTTTGAAACACTACCAATTGGTAGTCGTTGGAGCGATTATGGTTTTGATAAAATCATTACAACTACGGAATCCACTAAAAGATATATTTTAGAGTATTTTCCTGAAGCACTTGTACACATCATACCACCAATTATTGGTGATAATTTTAAACCATCAGAAAAATTACAAAAACCATTTGTTGCAATTAGTTGTAGGGATAGGTCAAAACATAGAAAGCTCATTTCTGAGTTTTACTTAAAGTTTCCTCAACTACGTTGGATTACATTTAGAGATATGGTACAATTATCATACTCCGAATTTTCTGAGGTACTAAAAGAATGTTTTGTTTCTGTGTGGATTGATGAAGAAAGTACATTTGGTACATTCCCATTAGAATCTATGAAATGTAACGTACCTGTGGTTGGTAAGATACCCGACATCGAGCCAGACTGGTTAAATGAAAATGGAATGTGGACATATGACAGTACAAAAATTGTTGAGATTTTAGGTACGTATATTTTAGCATGGTTAGAGGGAGTTGAATTAAAGGGAGAAGTTACTGATAAAATGAAAGAAACTTTATTGCCTTATGATAGTGAAATCACAAAAAACAATATCATTTCAATTTTCAATTCATTCAAAAATAAAAGAATCGATGCAATTAATGTGGCATTAGAAAAATTAAAACAAGAAGAAATCGTATGAAAAAAATAAGTATAATTTTACCCGTACACACTTTAAAGGGTGATTATTCCGAATTGTTAAATAACGCAATAAAATCTGTAGAAGATTTTCATAATGACGTTATTCTCACAATCGTGTGTCCCAAAGAAGTTAAAGAAGAACTATCTTCATTATCTGAGAAATTGGAAATTAAAATAATTGAAAATGGTGGACAAACAGATTTCTGTGCACAAGTTAATTTAGGTATTGAAAATTGTGAAACTGAGTGGTTTTCAATATTAGAAGTTGACGATGAATTTAAATCAGTATGGTTAAAATCCATGAATCAACATATTAACGAAAATTCCGATGTTGATGTATTTCTACCAATTGTGCAAGACATAAATGTCAATGGTAATTTTGTTAGTTTCACTAATGAGTCAATGTGGGCATATGGGTTTACCGAGAAACAAGGATTTTTAGATAACGAAGTGTTATTAGATTATCAAAACTACCAAACCAGTGGGGGTCTTTATAAAACACAAGTCATCAAAGAGAATGGTTCATTTAAAGATAATATTAAACTTACATTTAGTTATGAACTTCTTTTAAGGTTAACACATAATGGTGTTAAGATTATGTCAGTACCTAAAATCGGATATAAACACGTTAATTTGAGAGAAGACTCATTATTTTGGTTATATAAAAATGATGAAAATACAAAACTGAAAGAAAAAGAAGTTAAATTTTGGTTAGATACTGCAAAGAAAGAATTCTTCTTTAAAAATAAACGTGATATTAAATATGAAGAAGCTTAATGCCAAGACCAAGAACCCAAAAAATATATTTTGGGGAGGATCAAGAGAAGGCGGTAGTCAATTACTTAGAAAGTACTGATGATGCAGAAAGAAATAAGATATTCAATGAATATTTACGTGAACCCCTAATTATAATGGTCGAATCAATTATTCGACGTTATAAACTATACCGAAAAGACATGGAATTTGAAGAGATTCATACCGATACCTTGTCTTTTCTTATAACCAAGATCAACAAGTTTGATCACACAAAAAACTATAAAGCCTACTCGTACTTTGGTACCATCTGTAAGAATTACCTTATGGGTGCAATTCAAAAAGACACTAAAGAAACTAATAGAAGTGTTTCCTATGATGACATATCATCTGATGTTGAAGATAGGGCCGACTTGTCATATATAATCGATGAACACATTATTGATTACCGAGATGTCATTATAAAATTAACTATCGACTTAGAAAATTTTATTGAAAAGGAGGAGTTAACAGTAAATGAACAAAAATTAGGTTACGCACTTTTAGAAATATTCAGCAATTTTGATAAAATCTTCCAAGTGGGAGACGGTAACAAATTCAACAAAAATCTAATATTACTATCATTGAGGGAAATGACCTCACTCTCCACAAAAGAAATACGTATTTCTTTAAAAAGATTCAAAAAACTATATGATGGGATATTAGGTGGATTTTTAGAATAAATCTATTTATAGTTATGAGAGAAAGAAAAAATAATATAAGTTTGGATGTGGATTCCGCGTTAGCATTAATGCAGGAAATCTACAATGATGTGGTTGAGAATAGGAGTACGGCTTCGACAATTATGAGGAAAATGATGTCCTTCATGAAAGATGCCGAAGACATGAGTGTAATTGGTCCTGTCATCAAAGAACAACAAAAAATCCTAAACGACTGTACTGAAAAGAAAATATCATTAGTTAAACTACAGGGTGTTTTATTAAAACAGACAAGTGGCGGAGGTGGTAAGAATATGCCAATGGGTAAACTTGAATTATCTGATGAAGACAGAGAATTATTAGATAAGATGATTAGTGGTGATGACGATAAAATAGGAAGTGACAATTATAAAATATAATGAGTAAAGTTAAGGATCTAAAAAATAAGATTAAATCTAAGATTGAAGCCATTAAGAAAATTAATGATGACCCTAATTTTGCCAAAATTGCAGAAGGAGTTGCGAACAAGTATATTAAAGATTTACCGGACTTAGGTAACTACCAACAAAAAATAGGTGATTTTTTAAATAAAGCAAAAAAGAAAAGACAAGAAAAAACTAATATTTTTGGTGACATTATAGATATTTTAGATTCTGTTTTACAAGTTAAGGGTAAGGTAGAGGGTTCATCTAAATTAATGTCAAAGGAGAGACTTAAAAAACATGCATATGATGCTGTTGATGCGACAAGTAATACTGCAAAACAAATAATACTTGACGCGGCTCAACAAGTTTTCTTTGCTGGCGATGGATTATGTGGAGGTAACTTATCTTTTGATATTCCGAATTTTGAACCTGTTAAAATCAAACCTAAAGAGATTGATTTTTTTAATATGTTAGCAGTATCGCCAACAACCAATGTTGGTAAGGTAATGTACGAACCAGCATCACCAAACAAATCAAAAACTAAATTCAATAGAGATATTTACAATAACTTTACTTCTACAGCCACAACTGGATATAATTTTGATACGTTAAGTAATCGAACATTATTCAACATGAAATGGAATGGTAACGACCAAGAATTTTCAATATCAGGATTAACTCAAGGAGGAGGGTCAGTTGAAGATTTTTTCAGTGATTACTATTCAACCATCGAATTTCCCGATTTAAAAGATATTGCTAAAACCGCACTATTAATGACATTACAGGGTGACGATTCGGATACCACATCTATTAGTGTTGGAATGAGTGATGTTAACCGATTATTAGATAAGTTATTTTGTATGTGTAGAAACAATTCAAAATTAAATCAATTGGTTAATCAAAATGCGGTAGATTTATTTAATGAAACGGATGAAGATATTGATTCATATTTTGATTTTGATGATGTTGATGGAATTGACTTAGATGATGAAGACGCTCGTTACCGTAAAGTGATGAGATTTAAAGATTGTAATAATTTTGAGGTCCCAATTAATAACTCTATTCTCGAGGATTTTGCATACTTTTCGGATAAAAAAACATTAGACGATGCAATAAATTCTGCACTTAATAAAACTGCATCGGACGCATTCGAACAATCAGGAGGTTCATTCAGTTTACAAGATTTCCAATTATCAATTGGTAATTTATTTATATTATCATTACCTAAAGCATTAGTTACAAGTTTATTATCCCCCAAAATATTTTTACCAATTGTAATTGCTTATAAATTTGTACAACAACTACAACAGGGATTAAAAGCGGGAATTGATTATGTCATCACTAACGCAAAGGAAATGATGAGAAGGTTAAGGAAGTTTTTTGATATTGTAATAACTAAAGTATTTTGGAAATTTTTAAGTGAGTTTTGGAAAAGAGTTAAACCCGATGTTATAAGATTCGTTATAGAATTTGTTGTTACTTTAATTAAGAAAAAATTTAAAAGATATTGGAAAATAATCACTGCATTAATTGCGTTACTTATTAAAATTTTAGAAACAGGGTTTGATAATTGTTATGATATATTCAATGCAATATTAAGTGCAATATCGGGAGCATTAAATCTCAAATCATTCTTAAAAATACCCAATCCATTATTAATGTTTGCTGGATTTAGACAAGGATTCAGTGAAGATAGAGCATATGTTTCTGCAATTGAAAAAATGGATGCCGCTGGTATAAATACCAATTCAATTTATGGTGAAAGTAACGATTTTGTACAAGCAATTTACGCAACAATAACGGCACACACTGAAGAACATGATTTAAATGGTATTACGGAAGTCACCAACGCTTTCCCGATACCAATAATTGCACCAGCGGGACCTACCGTTGCAATTATTCCACCAGGTATGTTAAATTTAGTAGGTATAAATCGAGCAGGTTAATATGGAAAGAGAAAAGATAATTGAAGTTATTAACAACGTCGAAGATAAATCTAACAGAGATTTATTTGAAGTGATTAATGTACTTTATGATGAACATGAAAAGACTAAAAAACTAATTTTTGATTTATCTAAACATTTAGATGGTATTGAAGAATCGTATAAGAAAGTTGAAAAGGAAGTAAACAAAAGAGTTAAAAAATAATGAAAATAATCGATATTGGTATATGTGTTGACAATGTGGACCCCAAAGGTATTGGTAGAATTAGGTGTGTGGGTTATAATGATTACGTGGGTGAAAAGGAGAGAGCGGTTGATTATGAAGAATGGAGTGATAAAGACCCATTTGTTGCATTACCATTTTTACCATCGAACATTAACTATGTACCTGAGGTTGAACAAATTGTTAAAATTTTAAGATATAACACTGAAAAGGAAGTAAACATCGAGTACATTGCAGGTCCATTCACTACAATGTATGACTTTAACGGTCAAACATTTGCTCAACAAATTGAAAACACAACATATGGTATAGTTGTTAAACATAAACCAGACATAAGGAACACAACGGGTCAATACATAAATCCCAAATCCGAAAATGTTTTTGCAAAGGAAACGGATTTTGCTGTTTATGGAAAAAATAACTCAGATATATTATTTACCGAAAACGGTGTACAATTAAGGGGAGGTAAACTTTTATCAAAAGAAGCTGCCAGTAAAGAAAATAGAAAAGTATTATTGGATACGCCATTAATGGCAAGAAAAAATTCAAGAATACAACTTAAAAAATTTCCTAAAACATTAACGTTAAGTAAATCGGAAGAGGAGGTAACAACATATGAAGTTGCCGATTTGAAATATATCATTGAGTATGATATTGATAATTTAACAATTACAGGCGGAACTAAAGTAGATTTTTACGCTTACAAAGTTCAACAATCATATGGTGCAACATTAAAAACTAATTTTTTCAGTGAAACTACTCCGTTACCGACAACATATCTTAAACTTATAAATGAAAATGGTGATTCATCCCCAACATATAGTGTAACAGGACTAACGTCATTACAAGGTGTTTATATGGAAGTAAGAGATTTTCTTTATGAAATACACGATAAATCATTAAAGGAGTACAATCCATTATATGATAATGAGGACGTTCATCCATTTTATTTTAGACCAAAAAACAGTTTTTTAACTTTAGATCCACAAAATACCACTCAAAGTACTAATAAGAAAACAATATTAAACAATATTAAACTTTCGAGTACCGTTGGTCCATCTAGTGGTTTAGTATGGTCGTCAAGTACAATGAGGGTTCCTTCAAATAAGAAAAAAGTTGTTAGAGATTTTTTAAAATATGATCAAAACTCACCAGAACAAACATTTGCTGCGGTAACCGCGGATAATCTTTATTTACTATCAACTCAAGATATTAGTACGGATACACCAATTGATTTTGAAACTTTAGACAAATACGAGTACACGCAGGAAAATTACATCAAACACATTGACCCAAATACATATGCAACTGTTAGAGGAGAAAAGTTGATAACGGTTCTTAGGTCTATGGTTAATGTTATTTATACCCATGCACACAACATTAATAAATCAATTGAGGGTCAAAATGATTACAAACAAGGAGAGGCTCTAAAGCAATTAATTAACAATTTAGAGAAAGACATTTTAAATACTAATATCAGAATCAATTAATTTGATATTTATAATTAAAAGAGATGTCATATTTCCGTTCATATTTCGAGAAGAATAATACAATTATTAAAAATTCTCAGGTTAACACCTCAAAAAACCCAACAACCGAGATTTTCTACGGTTCGGGCTTTTCCAAATTTATATTTAAGGTAGATTTTACGGACCTTAAAAATAAAATTGATAATGTGGATAATGTTCTTAATTCTAACACAAAACACACATTACACTTAACTAACTGTATTTTTGGTGATGAGACTTTCTTAGGTGCAAAAAGAGGTACAGGTAGAGAGAGAACAAATTCATTCGATTTAATCATTTTTAGGGTTCCCGAATTTTGGGACGAGGGTTTAGGATTCGACTACGAAGATGGTGGTTATGATTTCACAACGGGTAATAAAACTTTTGACGAGAGGCCGTCAAACTGGTTTAATCGTACCACACTACAAACATGGACAAGTGACGGGGTTTATTCCACATCACCTAATATAATCACAACAATTCATTTCGATAACGGTAACGAAGACATAAATGTCGATATTACCGATTATGTAAACGACATCTTAGATGGTGACACTAATCACGGACTTGGTATTGCGTTTGCACCTCTATTTGAAGATTTATCCCCTGAAGTTGACCAATCTGTATCATTTTTTACAAAATATACTCAGACATTTTTTGAACCATACGTTGAGACCTATTTTGATGATGTTATATATGACAATAGACTTAATTTTATAGAAAAGACTCAACAAAATCTTTACCTCTACATTACGAAGGGTACAAATTTTTATAATTTAGATTCATTACCAACTGTTGACATATTAGACAGTACGTCGACCCCAATTATTGGTTTGACAGGATTAACCACTACCCATATTAAAAAGGGTGTATATAAGGTTACATTCGGTTTAGATGGTGTTTTATGTGACGGCAAAAGATTCTTCTTTGATAAATGGAAAGGATTATCATTGGATGGTATTGATATTTCAGATGTAACACAAAAATTTATACCAAGACCATATACGTCATTATTCACTGTTGGTGAGAATCAAACAGAGTTACAAAGATATGCAATTCAGTTTTTTGGGATAAAGCAAGGTGATAAGGTGAAGAGGGGTGAAAAAAGAAAAGTAACAGTTAGTTTCCGTTCAATAGACTATCCTAAAACTCAGTTATTTGATGAGGTCTATTATAGAATGTTCATTAAAGAAGGTAGAACTGATGTAATTGTCCATGATTGGACTCAATTAGATACGACGAATGAAAATTCATTCACCTTGGATACCTCTATATATATACCAAGAGAATATTATATTGAATTAAAAGGTAAGACTCATACCGAAGAAATTTTTTATGAGGAACACATAAAGTTTGAAATTTTATCAGAAAAATAAAAATATTTATATATTATGAAATTAGAAGAAATAATTAAGAAACATTTGAAAAAAATTGTGAAAGAGAACTCAGAAAATCACATTACAGATGAAGGTACTTACATGGTTTTATCTAACCTTGTCCAAATGAAGAATGACATTGAGAAAATTCTTTCATTTAAAAATAACCCCGATTTCCCAAAATTAGTTACGGGAGAACACGCATGGGCCGGTGATCACATCACAACATCGAAAGATGATATTGAAGAAGTTGCAAATTTCATAGAAAGTTATATGGAACAAAAAAACCTATCTGAATCAGAAAGGGCTTTATGTGAAAAATGTTGGGATGGGTATAAACGAATTGGTAGTAAGAAAAAAAACGGAAAAACAGTACCAAATTGTGTACCAACAAATGAAGCAAGTAGTCCCGCACAACAAGCAGCAATTGCGATAAATATGAAGAAAAAAGGTGTTGAACCTAAAAATGAATCAGAAAAGGAAATGTACGAAGCTATGGAAATAGATGAAAGTAAAAATTGTCCAACTGATCCCGCAAAATGGTCAGCATCTAAAGCCGCAGCCAAAGCCAAATTTGACGTATACCCAAGTGCATATGCAAATGGTTGGGCTGCAAAAAACTACAAAGCAAAAGGTGGTGGTTGGAAAAAATGTAAATAAATGAACTTACAAGAGAACATACAAAGGATTAGACAAATGATGATTTCCGAGGAGATGGTACAATCTGATGCTTGGAAGTCAATTAAGAAAACATTGGACGTTCTTAAAGACAAGAAAAAAGTTTTACTATTAAGTTGTTCTAATAGACACAATTGGGATAAAAATGATATTGATATTCCTAAGTCTAAAATGATTGCAATGTACCTAAATGAAGAATTGGGTGACAAATCAACATTAATGGACGTATCAGAACTAAACATAGTTCCTTGTGAGGGTAATGTATCAAGAAAAGACGGTAATAGTTGTGGTTTATTAAAATCAAAACTTAAGGATAAAAATAAGAACCCAACTGGTCATCATAGATGTTGGGCTAGTGTAAACAACCCCAAAGATGAACTATGGAAAATAAGTAAAGAACTATTTGAGTCCGATGCTGTGATATTTCTAAGTTCCGTTAGATGGGGACAAACCAATATGTTTTATCAAAATCTAATTGAACGTCTAACTTGGATAGAAAATAGACACACAGCGTTAGGTGAATCTAATTTAGTTAAAGATATTGAAACTGGATTTATATGTACCGGACAAAATTTTAATGGTGTAAATGTTAATGATTTACAGAAGAAAGTTCATGAATTTTATGGTTTCAAAATAAATGATGATTTATATTGGAATTGGCAATATACTAAAGATATAAATGACGAATCATTAAAATCTTATAAAGATTCCCACAATAAATTTATAAAAGATACTAAAATATAATATGAAAATTATCATAACCGAAGACCAAAAAAACAAAATTATGAATAGTAGTGATTGGGAAGAGGTAAGTGGCAAACTAATTAAAACCTTTTATTTTAAAGATTATAAAGAGGTTATGTCATTTGTAAATGAGGTTATGAAAATAGCTAACAAACAAAATCATCATCCCGATATGACGGTTCATTATGATAATGTAAAGTTATCCATTACTGACCACGATAAGGGTAAGGTGTCCGATAAGTGTCATAAATTTGTTAATGAAGTAGATAAAATTAAATAATATGAGAATTATTGTTTCAAAAGAAGATAAAAAATATATAGAAGAATCAATTAAATCAGGTGAGGTTTTAAAAGAAGACTTAAGAAGGTGGTTTAAAGAGAAGTGGGTAGATGTTAGTAAAAAGGTAGATGGTAAACACCCACCTTGCGGTAGAAAAGATGCTGATGGTAAATCGTACCCAAAATGTAGACCTTCTAAAAAGGTATCTAAAGAAACTCCAAAAGTCGCCTCATCTTACAGTAAAAAAGATAAGAAAGCAATGACATCACAAAAAAGAAGAGCTGAAAAGAAAGACCCAAAAGTTGGTAAAGGAAACAAACCAACTATGACCAAGTTTGATGAACAAAGTAGTGTCGACGAAAGAAGTAGAAGTTTTGCGTTTACAAGAAAAAAAAGATTGTTTAGTCAACCAGAAAGAATGTCCAATCCTCTTAGATATAGAGAAGTAGATAGATTATCCGAAAGTGTAGAAAAAAGAACAATTATTCAAATATCAGAAGAACAATTTGAAAGATTGTTTGAGTTTAACGAAGAGACACCTGTATTAATATATGAGGATGAATTTGGTTCAATTGAAAATACCAAATTTGGTGCTTACGGATTATTACAGGAGGCCGAGTATCAAGGGCGTAAGGTTCAACTTGGAAAAATCATGCAAGGTGATATTAAAAAGTTTAAAGTGTACGTCAAGAATGACAAGGGTAAGGTTGTTAAAGTAAATTTCGGTTTCGGAGGTAAATCTGCGAAGGGAAAAAGAATGGTTATTAAGAAAAATAATCCTGAGAGACGTAAATCGTTTAGAGCAAGACATAATTGTTCAAATCCGGGTCCACGTTGGAAACCACGTTATTGGGCTTGTAGAACTTGGTAATTAAAATGAAAATTGTAATATCTGAACAACAACTTAGACGTATTATAACGGAACAATCAGACGATTCATCTGTTAGTTGTGATAAAAATATCTCCAAAGATATTGGTTATTTAAGTGCTTGGCAGAATATGGATTCAATCAAACGAAAGAATCTATTGACATCAATAAAAAGTACAATTGACCAAACTTTAAATAAATGTAAAGAAGAATATATTAAGTGGTTTCAACACCCCGCAACTATACAGAAATTTAAAACTCCTGAGGAAAAAGAAGTATTAAAAAAATTACCATCGTACTTACAAACTATTAACACAGTAAGATTAAGTTTTAATGGTTCTAAAACTCAGCCGACAGCAATAGCGTGGGTAAATCCGGTAACTGAACCAACTGTAATCAAATATAACATAACACAAATACATGATGGAAATGATTTTCAGGGAACTCCATTAGATTACACAACAAAACACGAGATGGGTCACTTAATTGACCATTTCTTCAAAAAAAATGGTGTTGAGACCTATCAACAAACCATTGACACTAGTGCTCCTGGTTCTTATGTGGCAAACTATCTTATTAATGACAAAGACCAATATACAAGACTAAACGTTTTAAGGGGTATTATAGGTGCGGGACCTAATGATCATCCATCGATATTATTGAGTAAGTTTATGTCACAAGTTAATAGCGGAAAAATTACATCTGATAAATTTATTTTTTCACAAGCATCATCAGAAACGACTCCTTTATCGCAGAAAAACGATTTACAGACGACTAAACAAATTTGGAAAATTTTAATGAACAATATTCTCGTTGACGGGAAACCAGATATTAATATTGGGCAATTGTTTTCAACCTTTGGAATTGAAAGAGGTGGTACTGTTTTTATAAGTTTCGACTTATTGTCGGAACTTAATTTAACATCCAAAGACTTGAAAAAGAAATATTACTTCTTAAAAATGTCACCACGCAGTGCATAACTTGGTAGTTAGTAAAAAATTACATCGACATCACACTCTCTCAACAACTCAAGACTTTTCCTTTGGGATTCATCCCATTTATCTTTATTTTTAGTGGTACATATTTGTTTACAATAAACAATTTTAATCCCACTGTTCACTATACCTCTGGCACAGTCCATACATGGTAATCCTGAAGTGAGATATATCGATGAACCCTTTAGTGGTATTCCCACACGAGCGGCGTTATAAATTGCATTACGTTCCGCGTGTTCAAACCAGAAGTATTTTTCAGGTCTTTCCTGACGTTCTGGTAACGAATCATCCAAACCCCTTGGAAACGAATTATAACCCGTAGAGAGGACCTCATTATCGATTCCTACTATAACGGCACCTATCTGTGTAGATTGGTCCTTAGATTTGAGTTTTACCTGTTCTGCAATGTTTAAAAAATATTCTGTCCAATTCATTATATTAATTTTTGTGGAGACCAATACCAAACCCTATTATCTGAATATCTATTGAGTGACCAAGCATCCTTTTTTTCTTTTAATTTACTTATTTGAATCAAATCTGACCGATTTCTTATATCAATCCCGACGTTAAATCCACCGTTAACCTTTTCGTATAAAGTTTCCTTCATGGGAGGTTCGTACTTACCCTCATCGTCTAACCGCAACATTTTAATCATCTCATCCTTCTTCATTTTACACTCAATACTTCTTGTGTGTATCATTTTTTCAAGGACATCCAATCTTAATTTACTATAATCAACTTCAGACATAATGCAAATATAAGAAATATTCTGGAATATACCAAAATAAAAAAACCCCCGAAAATCGGGGGTCTTTTATATTATACCGTTAAGATTATCTTAAAGTATCTAAGCTAAATGTAGCTAAACCATGTACATCAACCACACCAAAGTAACGGTTATTAACCATTTTCTTTGCGTAACGTGTCATGATACCCTTAATTGGGGTAAAATTGAACGGATTGTACATTGTTGGAGTTAATTGTAAAGGTACATATGGAGCGTAGATGTAACCAGCGTCCAATAATGATTTACCTTTGTGTCCAATTAAAATTTTACCAGCTGGTAAATATGGATCACGGTATACTTGATAACGTCCAGCAAGTGTACCTACTTTCTCAATACCCATGTTGTATGAATCTTGTTCAGGATGAGCATTTGAAACGTGGAAATATTCTAAATCGTCGAATACTGCAGAAACTTCTGAAGAAACAACAATCCAGTTAGCACCACCTCTTAAAGTAGTTTTGTGGATTTGAGCTGAAATTTGATTGATTTTAGTAATCAATGTTTGGTTCCAATCTTTTTGAGTGTAACCAGCGAATGAACTACCGTTGTTACCGTATTTCCACTCATTGTAATCCCACTTAGCTTTCCAAGCCGCACCTTTACGTAAATCACGTAAAATTTCACGGTCGATTTCTGCTGCGATTTGCTCAGATAATAAAGCTGTTAATTCAGCTTCAGCATCGATGTTGTGGAATGCACTAACGTCTTGAGCCAATTCAGGAGACCAGCTAGCTCTTAATTTTCTTTCAGTTACAGAAACTGTTACTGATTGTAAATCAAAAGTTACTTCACCGATTTCTTCTTCGAATTCTAATGACTCATATAAACGATAAGTTGCTACGAAGTCAGTTTTAGCTAAAGTTGAACCAGCTACTGTGTAACCAGAGAAACCTGAAGCCGCATCATATGCTTCCAAATCAACACTTACATAAATGAAACCTTCAGCATCACATACATTGTAGAATGAACCAGTAGTACCAGCTGCGTTTGCACCATATTCAACAATACCTTTACCGTATTTTTGAGTTACGATATTGAATGGTAATGCTGCATAGTTTGCAGTGTGTCCACTAACTTGATTACAAGAAACTACTAATGAAGCTAAAAATTCTTCAGTATCCATTTCATTACCTGCAGGTCCTACTAATTTACCAGCACCAGCTGCAGTGAAACCAGAGATTTTCAAAATTACATTTGAAACAACAACACCAGTTGCAACTGCACTTGATGCAGAAGCCGTACCGTTTGCGAATGATATTAAATCTACAATAACTAAAGACTCACTTGAGAATTTACCTTTAGAGTAGTCAAATAAACCTTGGTCATTTGCATCTGAATTCTCGTAAAAACGATCGTAAAGATTTTTACCTGTAAAGTCACCGTTTGCACCAGCATTAGGGTAACCATAAGGTGCTCTGTGATCTGTACCACCATCTCTTTCAGAGATTTTAGGGATAAAGAAGAACAATTTACCAATTGGTAAGTTCATTGCTTGTACTGAAACGATGTCGTTTGCTAATAATTTAGAGAATACACGACGGATAATTGGGAAAACTACAGTCTCAAAAGAACCAGAAGCATCAGTTGTTGCTGCTTCGTTGATTAAGTGTGACGCTTGGTTTTCATACAATTGCGCGATGTTATCTTTTTGGTGACCGTCAAGACCTTCTAAAAAGCCTAAGTCATCCCATTTTTTAATGGTATCTTCTTTGATAACACGTAGGTGCTTAAGACCTATGTTACCAACCATACCTGATTCTAATAATGCTCCCATTTTAATATTGGTTTTAATTTTTTTTATTTTATTTTATTTTACTCATTAAATCTCTCATTCTCTTGAACTGAGGTGCTTCATAAGCTTTTGACTCAGATAAAACTTCTTGAGAAGAAGATGTTGATGGAGTATTAGAGATTTTTTCAACCACTGATTCAGTTACTGGTTTTTTAGTACCTAATTCAGATTTTATTGTATTAAATAAGCCCTTAGACTCATTCATAGTGGAAACTGTATCAAATCTCTTCAAAATGTTCAGTTTCTCTTGTTTTGTTGTTGAATGCTCTGTAAACAGACGAGTCGCGTAAGCTAAATTTGCATTAAACACGGCAACTTCGTTAAGTTTTTCCTTGAAAAGAATTAAAGCTTTCTTGTACTCAGAATTTTGTTTCTTAAGTGTTTCAACTTCTTCATTCATTTCATGACGACCAGCCTTGTATTTTTTACCTTGGTTAGCCGGAGTTCTAACGTCGTTAGCAAATGTTCTTGCTGCTTCAGTTGCTTCAACCTCTTTAGAGTCCTCATCCTCTTCTTCAGTAGCTTCTACTTCTTTAGAGTCTTCGTCCTCTTCCTCACCCAATTCGATTTCATAGATGGTCTCTTCTTCTTCAGAATCGACACCAGATTCAACATTAGAATCCATACCACCCATTTCAGGTGCCATGTCATCCATAATTGATGCTGACTCTTCGTCAAGATCATCTTCTCCATCAAGTTTGATGATGTACTCGTCATCGCCCAAATCAAGTTCGATGTTATCTCCATCTTTCTTAACTACTATACCATCTTCTGGTTTCATAGCTTTGAAAATTTTAAGTACTTCTTCATCAGATGCACCAGTCATGTCCATAACATCATCGTCCATTCCCATACCGTCTTCTGCAGATACGTCATCCAAAGATGAGTCGTCTCCCGCATCGTCGATAGCTGGTAAGTCTTCACCATCAACTTCTGAGTCTAATGAATCAATGCCTTTACTTGGGTCTTCGTTATCGAGGTCGTCAACATTTTCAGAATCGTCATCTGATTCGGCATCATCTGCCTCATCATCAGGTTGTTCTGACATATCATTTGGTTCCTCACTTTTAGAAATAACATCATCTGATGTTTCTTCCTCTTCTTCCATTTCTGATTCTTTAAGCAATTGATTTAGTTCTTCCTTCATAGTTGAAGCAAGTATACCCTTTGCATTTTGCTTTACGGCCTCTTCAAGATTTTGCACTTGAAGTAACGCTTGTTCTAAAATAGATTTTTCGCTCATTTGTGCTGTTTTATTTTAATATAAATACTTAGTTTTTTATAAAAATTTAGTTTTTAATATTCCGAACCCTATAAAATCAATTATTTGGATAAAAATTTATCTAATCCACCCATCAATTTTTTCATTCTATTGTCCAATGCTGGTTTTTCATCTACCCCTTCTTGATATTGATCTCTTTCAGATGGGTCCGAAAAAATATATGCTCCAGGTGTAGATGGTGATGACACTAAGTCAAAACAAACTAATTCAAAGTCGTCTTGTACCATGTTTTGACCTCTGACACTTTTTAATGACCCAACACCTCTAGATGAAATACCTAAAGTTGCACCATTCATTAATAACATCGCTGCTTGATCTCCTTTGGTTGAAACAATACCCATCTTTCTCCAACCCGGAGATGTGAATAATTTAATTTTACCCATGAGAATTTGACCGTCCCACCACGTTTCAAGAATTGAATGTGAGACTCTATCTAAATCGATAAGTGAAGATGAAGGGTGGTTTAATTCATTTAAAGCTCCTCCCTTCTTAATTAATGATTGATACTTTTCATTTTCCCTTTTTAGTAACGATTCAGGATAAATCCTTCCGTTCTTATTAGGGGTATCGTATTTTTGTAAAACGGCATAAAGGATAAGGTCTTGTGAAAAGTCCATATCCTTCGCCTCCTTTAAAATTTGCTTATTTTCTTCGGGAGAAACGTGACCAGCGTCATATTCTACTAATAAACCTTTCCCCGTTTCGTTTGGACCTAATATTTTCATTTATAGATTAATATTTCTATAAATACATTAGAATCCGTATTATTTTTTAGTTTTATAAAAATTGAAGAGTTTTTTCTCGTGTAATCCTGAATCAACAATATCCTCAATCAATCTTTTTATAGTATTTTTAGGTTCCTTTGTTTTAACATCAAATTGTTTATTAACATACAATGTGACCTCTAAATTCATAAATGACCTTTTTTCTAACTTAATTCCTTTTGTTCTAATATCTAAATCAACAATGGATTGTTCTTTAAAATAAGGTGTATTTAAATTATATACAATTTCTTTTATTTTTCTTCTTGACCTATGTATTATGTGGTCAAAATCATCAGTTTCATTTTCTGGTTGCAACCAAGAATTAAGTTTAAGGTAGATTGTTTTTAAATTTTTAAAATCTACAGTTCCATAACCAATTTTCACTTCATTATATTCCCCTAAAGGAATATATTTTCCTGTCTTCATTAATTTTCATATTATTTTATTTTATGGTGTTATTAAAAAATAACTAAAATTAATTACAAAACCAAAAATTTTTAATATATTTATGATATACTTATATTTTATGATTATAATTAACGTTTCAAAAGAAAAAAACATAGAAAGTGCGTTGAGGACTTATAAACAAAAAGTTCAAAAGACTAAGCAAGTTCAAAAATTAAGGGAAAGACAATCGTTTGTTAAACCCTCAGTTAGAAGAAGAAAAGAGGTTTTAAAAGCAGTCTATGTTCAACAAATAAAAAATGGTCTTAATTAAGACCATTTTTTAATTCTGTTAATCTGTAATAATTATATCTCGATGGAGACATTTGAGATACCTCATCCCTTACCGCCTTTAGTCTATCGGTTAAATCAGTATCTTTTGATTCAGTTATAAGTAATGAAACTTTTTCTAAAATGGATTCGTGTAACTCATTACTTTTGGTAATTAAGTCATTGTAAGAAATAGATAAAATATTTTTCAATTCCTCTTTTTCAGATTCTGACAATGTATTAGAGTATAATACGTTAAAATTATTTGTTAAAACAGCATTTAATAATGTTTCATTAGGTACTAAAGTCGTATCTGTTGATTCTGTTATTTTTTTCTTAGTTGTTAAATGTTCTACTAATTTCTTTTTTGCAATAACCTTCTTTTCAATATTTGATAAAGAATCTTTTTCTGATAATATATCTAAAGACTCATATAATTCGTTATTTTCAATTTCAATATTACCCAACTTATTAAGTAGAGATTCACAAAACACATTTAAATTATTCCAATTACCCATTGGTTGACCAAAATATGTATTTAATCCCTCAACGTATAATTTTGCGGTTTCCTTATCTTCAATATATTTGTTTTCAATTTCTTCATAAAACAAATACATTTCTTTGAAATCTTTGTTTTCTTTAATTGTTTTTAATATATCTTTAACTTCAGTCTTATTTTCTTTTGTATATGACTCAGTTAATTTTGTTAACATTTTGGTTTTTAATTCCCCGAATTTGTTCATTGTTAGTCGTTTAATATGTCTTTTATTTTTGTTTCTATTTCATAAATATTCTGTTGTGCCTTCTTCATATCAAATAAGTGATCAAAACTTAATTCTTCTTCCCCCAACATACCTAATATTTTTGATTTTCTTGATTCTGATAACGGAGATTCCCCTCCTCCAGAATCTCCTGATGGTGGTGGTGGTGCTCCACCTCCCATATCTCCACCCATTGATCCGTCACCTGAACCAGCTTCCATTGCTTTTTCTCTTTCCTCTTCAGGTATACCATATTTTGCATCAACATCATCAAAAATACCTGAACGTTTAATAATATTTTGGGTGTTAGTTAATTCAAATCCCATTGCACGTTCAAGACGTTGTTGTTGTAAATCCAAAATAACTTCAGAATCACTGAATCCTAATATATTTTTCTTTGCCCATGTATGTGATACTGGTAAAATACCAACTTGTGATTGGTCTGAAGTTGCATCTTTATATAATGTTACTTTTTCTTTCCAAGTCTCTATACGTAATAAATCTGACTGAGCAGAAGGATTGGTTAATGATAATTCAAAATTGTTTAATTCATCTTCTAAACCTAAAAGATATAAATGAACCAATGCAATTTTATTTAACTCTTGGATTAATGATTTCTGTATTCTATTGATTGTTCTAGCAAAACGAATATCCATTAATGCTAAAGTCTTACCCTCACCCACAACTTCTTCAAATCCTAAGAAAGCTTTAGGTATACGTAATGCTGCCAATAATTTCTTTTGAATGTATTCAATATCCGCAATCTCACCTAAGTTTTGTGCTCCGGGTAATGTTTCAATTGGATTTGTTTGTGACGGGTCACGAACAGGAATAAAATAATCTTGGTCTACAGCCATTTGATTATATCTCATATCAACCTGACCATTTCTTGAGTCAACAACTTGGTCTCTTTTAAACTTATTTGCAACACGTTGTACATATGGTTCAATATCTTTATCGTCCATGTTTCCCACGAATACTTTGAACACACGTCTTTCGGGTGCTCTTGATGTTCTGTAAATTAACATTGCATCCTCAGCAAGTAAAAGTTGTTTCCAAATTCTTCTAATCTTATCTAACATAGAAGTTCCATATGGAAGTTTTCTATCATCACCTAATAATCTAAAGTGTGCAATCTCCCATGCTTGGAATTCCATGTCTTTGTTTTTCCAAGTAAAACGTAATTCCCTTGTTGGTACTTTAATATCAACGTTAACAGGAACCTTACTCGATGCCCCTTCAATTCTTTCTATTTCTATATTTGGTAATTGTTGTACCCCAATAATGCCTTTTTCAGGGTCTATTTTTAAATAAACAAAGTTATCCCCGTATTTACATAGACCACGAGTCCACATTTGTAAATTCGTATTAATATCTAATTTTTCTTTAAATAAATCTTCTAATATAGATTTAATTCTATCTGATTCAGAATATATGGTCAACATTTGTCCCTTTTCAGAAAGTGTTGTTGACTCTTCAGAATATATGTCTAATGCCGCTGAAATTTCAGGAGTGAATTCCATAGATTCATAATCGTAATACGCTGCAAGTCTATTTGCTTCGTAGTAAACCGATTGATTGTATAGAGATTGGTCTAATTTGGTAAACTTATCGGCAATATAAGAACTTTGTTGAGCCTGCAACATTGCCTTCTCAAACTCTTCTCTATTGTCCGTCTTTAAAAGTTCGTCTTTATTAAAATTAAAAGACGGTGTATCCTCAGGTTTTGATTGACCTGGAAATCCAAACATTCTTGTTAATTTCTGAAATACGGTTAAATTTTGGTCTGCCATTGTATATAAATAGTTTTCTTTACAATATAAACTTTTTTATTTAAAAATAGTAGTTTATTTTCTTTTACTAAATAACCATGAATATTCGGCGTAAGCCTCCTTTGGTGCATTCATCATATTATTTTGTCTGTGTATCGGATTGTCCATTCCCATGGACCCAATTTGGTCAAAACTACCACCATATGAGTAGAATGATTTGTTTGGTTCGTATGTTCTTTCCGATAACACCCAAGAATCTAACATTGCTTTATTCTTAGCTTCATTCCTCTCTAATTGATTGAAACATATGTCACCAGCATATAATGCCATTGACATACTCATAATTGAGTCATCATGAGCACCTTTCATGTGATCAGGTCTACCATTAATATAAACAAATGTGTTAAGTTCATTTAATAACCTACTTGACCTAATTGCAAATCCCTTTCTAACCTGTTCTTCAAATGCGGCAACAATTTGTGTTCTTTTATTATTAAAATTAAGACCAGGTATTTTTTCCAAAGCCTTAGCGTTATAATCCCAAATGTTTTGGGTGTTTACTCCCTCAATGTATAAGTTTTTATATTGCATTTCTTGTAACTTCCTTGAGGTTGCAATACCCATACCTCCGGTAATATCTATTACTATAAAAGCATTACCATATAAAATTCCCCACTTATACGCAACTGATGCTAAATCATCAGGAGGAATTTTACCAATATATTCTACCACTTGTTCTCTATCATCAAAATCAACAATATTGATAGATGAAAAGTCCTCACTATCTCCTCTACTAACATCCACCCCCATAATGTAACGATGACCAACTACAGGCTCTTTCCATTGCCAAAAAGTGGCTTGCATGTATTTCTCTATGGGTTGTCTAATCATATTCTTGGCGATACTTTCTTGAAGTTCTCCAGGAATTACACCGTCACCCGAACCTAAGAAGTCACATTCCAATTCCTGTGCAATCTTACGTCTATCATATTTAAATTTCTTAGACATTGATTCAAACCAAGACGAAAACGGTTTATAACCTTGTTCGTGATATTCTTGATACTTTTCAGTATCAAAATCATACATAACAACTTCGTTATCATTGTACTGTTCTCTATTCAACATGTAATGACAGATGTCTTGACACTTAACCCAACGTAAATCTTTGGTATAACGAGGGTCATTAAACCACCTTAAATTTGTTATATGGAAATCATTGATTCCACGTAATGCTTGGTCGTAAACACCGTAATAGATAGGGTCATAACCATTTGGCGTGGAGATAAGAATAATCTTACCACCTGTTGATAGAGATGCCATAGATGCTGCCCAAAAATCATCACCAGCTTCAATGTAAGCGGCCTCATCAAATACAAGTATGGTAGGAGTATAACCACGTAACGCATCTGCAGATGTTGCTACCGCTTTAACTTCACAACCATTGTTTAATCTAAATCTACTTTCTGAGTTTTTGTCAGGTGAGAATCCAACATTAATCCACTCGGGCCATTGCTCAATAAAGTGTCTAACTTTATTCGCCATCTCAACCGCAGTATCACGTTTGTTAGCAATAAGAAGAACTCTTTCAGGTTCATTTTCTTTCGCTGTTTGTAATTTTTTAGAAATCCACGCAGCGGTAACAGTTGTGACACCAGCCTGTCTATATTTTCTAGTTATGTTTTCATTATAGTTTTCATAATCTTGAATCAATTGAACTTGGTCAGGAAATAACTCTAACGGTACATATTTTTTTTGAGTATTATCATAGGTTTGCAGATATGTTTTTAACGCATATGGTGCATCCTTAATAATCTTCGCGTACTCTTTTAATTGTTCTATTTTCGAATTCATATACTATATAAATAGAAAAAGGTGGGTTAAACCACCTTTCTTATTAATCTTCATCATCCTCAGGTCTTCGTATTCCCAAACTACCTAAGAAATCATCAAAATCTCCATCGTCAGTATTATCTTCTACTGAATCTAAATCATCATTAAAAATGTTAATGGCTTCTTGGTATTCTTGGTCATTTAACATTAAAACGATACCATCAACAATCTCTTGTAATAATCGTTTTCCAGATTCAGAACTAGACATCACTTCTTTCATTAATATTAAGAATTTTTTTGCTGGTAGTTTAAAAATCTCAACTAATAAATAATTTTGTAATTCTGCTTTATTTTCATCTGTTAAAACCTCTTCAGGATATTGAGCTCTAATTCTGTCCCAAATTGCTGGACCTAATCTTAAATCCCACATTTCCTTTTCTAAGGTATCTTCATGTTGCATTACTTGTTGGAACATCTCTTTATCCTCGGGTTCACCTTGGTGTGAGAATAATTCCATCATACCTTTAATCAACTCATGAACTAAAATTGGAAAATTGATTGCTCTTGCTTTAATTGTTGGTGGTTCAGTATCTCTTTCAACTTCCTCCTTACCTCCAACTGATCCTCCACCTTCTCCACCACCCATCATCATTTGCATTGTTTGGTCACTTAATTGCCAATATAATGTGTCGTTAATTGACATTAAAACACCATATTGATTTATTAAACTTTGAGACCCTGTAATTTCTTGTATTTTTTCTGAAACATAATGATACATGTAGTGACCTCTTTTAGACGCTCCTTGTATCATACTGTTAATTAATCTTCTTTTTGCTCTTTCTAAATCTAAACTTTCTAAGTCTACCATTAAATCTTCTTCAATGTCAACTTCATCCATATTCTGTTGATTTCCTTCTTCTCTTTCAAAATCTTGTGTATCAACCTCACCCATACCGACAATCTTTGCGTCGAATTGTACCGCACCTTCAGGAATACCCATTTCTTTTATTACCAATTCAATTGCTAATTGCTCTAAAGCCTCTCTATGTTCTCTTTCTGTCGCAACGATTCCATTATGTGCTGCCATCATCATTTGAGTTAATTCACCCATACCACGTTCACCAACCATTGTTGTGTCAACACCAGTATATTGTCTAACTCTTTGAACAACTTGTTTATATCGTTCGGACGCTAATAGTTCTTGAAAATTTTTATTAGGTTCTTCTCCCGTCTTAGGTAGTGGAACTTTTTTTAACGGAGTATCTCCGGTTGCCAACTTGTTGGTAATATCCGTACTCGGTCTATCTTGGGTATCAAAATCCATTGGCATCTCATTAAGGTTTTCCTTAATAATACCTAAAAGTTTTTGTTTTGTCAAACTATTCATTTGAATATTTCTTTTCTTCTGCGAATGCCTTAGGTTTATGTTTTGGTCCAGGTCCTGGTTGGTACGGAGTTTTTGGTTTTGATGGTGTAGTACCAGGTTTTGTACCCGGCTTGGTTGTAGGTTTTGCTGGTGCAGTTTTAGTGTCACCATCATTTGCAATCATATCGTAAGACATAAACTCAGGTACACCGTTGCGTCCCTTTTTTACATTACTACCATGTTGTGGTTCCATAACTTCAGATTCGGTCAATTTTGATTGAATTAATTCCATAATTTCGTTTTTTGATGTAAAACTATGAAATTTTTCTTCAGCAAGTTTGTTTACCCATTTTTTAGTTTCGATACTCTCTTTTTTAACGTTTTTCCAATTTTCAGATTTTTTACATTTACATTTTGATTCTACACAATCACATTTTTTACATTTCTTTTCTACTTTTACTTCTTTCTTCTGTCCTTTTAATATTTTAAAATCTTGACCATCAATTTTTCCATTGTGATTTTTATCTAATTTCTTTTGTCCACCTTTTAATTCCTCCCCAACCTCTTTTTTCTTCTCTCTCAATTCAACATTAAGACCTTGGTCTAATAATTTTTTAACGTCAGCAGGATTAGATGTTCCCTTAGGCATAACAACATTACCTTTTTGATTAGCCTCACCTAACAATCTTTCAGATAACTCTAAAAGTTGTTTATCCGTAAACCTAACCAATGTCTTTGCTGACATCCCTTCTTTGATTAATTTATCAACTAATTCTGACCTTTTCATAATTCTTTAAATTTTATTTCTTCTTTTAATAAGTGATAGTTTCTTAATTTTAGTTTTTTAGAAACCGTTTCAATTAACTCCCCAAATCTAAAAGATAAACGCTCAGATTCTGAGTTAACATCAAATTTTTCCCATCCTAAGGAAATCACACCATCTACCGCATCAATAACTCCGAAATAATCGGAGTCCTGAACTAATTCTAACTTTAAATCGGTATTTTTTAATAAACCAACTAAGTCAACGTATTGAATTTCAGGTGATTTAGGTAAAGATGTTGATGAAGCGGGTATTACAAACCATTCGTCCATATCAATTTCAACGGATTCACTAAAAATGAATTCATATTGTTTTTGACCTTTATAGTCATCACCAATTTCGTTGATATAGATAAGAATCATTTTATTTGAAATATTTCATTAGTGTTTCACCAACACTTCTATTAATTTCATTTTTAATCTCGTCTAAATCTAATTCTTGTACATCTTCCTCATTATCACCGTCTGTTACTGCATATTTTGATAAATCAACCTCATCATTAGATTCGTCACCTAAATCAACAGGTGAATCAATAAATGACTCTAATGCCGACATTGAATCATATTCATCAATATCAGATTCAGGTTTAGGTTCTTCTGAAGGTACTTCATCTTCCGCAGATGGTTCTGTTTCAGTATCACCACCAAAATCTACATCTCCGTCTTCCTCGTCACGTTCAAATTTTTTCGCAATCTCTTCAATATCATCAAGGTCTAACTTATCCAAATCAACAGCCGATATAACCATATTAAGAACATACTTAATATCATCACTTTCCATCTTATCGTGTAAGTCTCTTAATTCTTGACCTAATTTACCTGCGTATTTTTGAACTTCCGCCATGTAATCTGATCTTTTACTTTCAGTATCGCCACCTATTTCGTCAGAAGAAGGTTCTTCCAAAGATGGCTCATCGGTTGGTGCGGCATTTGATGTGAAATCATCACCCCCTCCCGTACCAAAATCATCAGATGGAACTGATGTTGGAACATCAGATGGGGGTGCATCATCCATAGATGATGCAGGTGCAGGTGCCTCTTGTTGAGGCTTATTTTGTTTTAAAACATATTTGGTCGCTTCCTGTAATTCGTCTTGACCTTTAATGAGTTCTAATCTCTTAAGGGCTTCACCATATGAACTAAATTTATTTTTATTCTTCATAAACATACCACCGATATAATCTAAAGATGATTCGTTCACGCCACTTTTTACATAGTACACGTCTCTTTCTTTGACGATACCGTAAAAAGACCCTGATTTAGATTCTTTCACCAATTCAGGTTTAGCCGATGAGGACTTTTTATTTTTTTCATTGTAGTAAGTTAGTTCGAGAATTCTTTTCAATTTCTCATCACCAGTTAACTTTTCACTACCAATAGGTTTTAAATCTGCCATTTTGTTGATATTAAGGTATACTTATTCTTATCCTATAAATACATTGATATAGGGAAAAAAATGAGTATAGTTATTGTGTTATGGACAATTTCTTGTCTGTTATGTCCGTTTTTAGCTTTAATAATTTTTCGATGTATCCATTTCTTCTCAGTAATTTAAAGGTTAGGTTCTCATAAGAATACTCACCACCCTGTTCCAAACCACTTTGTCTGAACGTTTTTATTTTTTTTCTTAATTCCTCAATCTTTAGTAAAACATCTTTTTTGTTACCTTCTTTTACTAATTTATCAATAATTCTCATGTATTCTTCACCCTTTTGAATAATCATCCTATCATCGATATTAGGAGACTCCTCCTTAGGTTCAATCTCCCATTTATTATGTAGGATTGAATAAACCCCTGACGAAACGTGGGGTTCATTTACGTCTTGAACATAGATTTCAACATCATACCCCTTAATTTTGATGTCATGTTTTTCATTCCAAACATTCTTCTTTGCATCAAAAAATTCTTTCAATAATGTTGCAGGGTATTTTGATTCCTCAAAATCAATCAATATATGTAAATCAACATCTGAGAATTGTGACCAATTATAGTTCGATAAAGAACCTGTTAAAACAATATCATGTATGAAAAAATCAACCCCTAATGTCTCGATAAAATCGTCACTAATCTTTAATAGACTTTTTCGAATATCACCACGCATGGAAAACTCACCGTCCGAACCTTCAAATATCTGGTTGGAAAGTGAATCTTTGGGTTCGAATGATTTTACAATCTTCTCATCCTCTTGTCTATCCTCAATCAATTCTTCAAATAAACTCATGATAGTTTAGTGTGCTTGTGGGTTTTTGCAATATTTTCATTAAAATATTTCCCTTGAGATTCGGATAATCTAAACTTAGTAAACTTATTCCAAGGTACTTTACTGTATTCATAAATACCACCGGAATTAAATGCTACTGTCATGATTTCCTTTTCGGTGTCATACGATGCAGACTTTAGGTTAGACGAGTTAATTTTTACCTCAATTAGGGTACCTTCGATTTTTTCTGATATAATAGCCATAGTTTTTATTTTTACTACAATATACAGAATAAATATCAAATAAAAAACCCCAATTTCTTGGGGTTTAGTGTTATAACGATTTTTTTATCTGATTAATTAACTTATCGGAAAGATTACTCTTTTTAAGTTTAATTAACGCCGCCGCCTCTTTATTTTTTGAAGTGTCGACCTTTTCGGTTGATCTTTTTTGCAACAATATGTTAGATTCTTCCATATGTATACGTTTCATTAAACTTTTGTTCATGGTATGTCTTTATTAATAAATATAAAAAAAATATCAATAAATAAATCTTTAATTTAATTGGTTGAAATTAATCTTTTAATTAATATGTATTAAACTGACATTTAGACATTCATTAGACATTTTTTTTAGACATCTTGTCTTTGGTTTGTTTTTTAGAATAATTTATGTTATGTTTGTATCGTAACTAAAACACATTTAGAATGTCAGTAGATTTTTTTGAAGACGGACCACAAACTAACCCACGTAAAATACGTAAAGGTTCCGCAACGCCAATTTTAGATAATTTCTCTAGGGACTTAACAAAACTCGCTGAAGAAGGTAAAATTGACCCTGTTGTAGGTAGAGATAAGGAGGTAAAACGAATTGCACAAATTTTATCTCGAAAAAAGAAGAATAATGCAGTGGTAGTTGGTGACGCTGGTGTCGGTAAAACCGCATTAGTAGAAAAACTTGCATTAATGATACACAAGGGAGAATGTCCATCAAATCTATTAGATAAGAGATTGGTATCCTTGGATTTAACTTCATTAGTTGCTGGTACAAAATATCGAGGACAATTTGAGGAAAGGATAAAAGCAATTTTAAACGAATTACAGGAAGTGAGTAATGTAATTGTCTTCATTGATGAATTACATACAATGGTTGGTGCGGGTAATGCTAGTGGTTCAATGGACGCCGCGAATATCATGAAACCCGCTTTAGCAAGAGGAGAAATGCAATGTATTGGTGCAACAACATTTGACGAATACAAAAAACATTTAGAAAAAGATTCGGCATTGGTTAGAAGATTTCAAAAAATTATATTAAAGGAACCAACCCAACAAGAAACAAATACAATTCTTAATAATTTAAAATCTTCGTATGAAACATTTCATAAAGTTCAATACGAAGAGAATGTCGTAGAAACTATAACTAAACTATGTGCAAGATATATTACTGATAGACAATTTCCTGACAAAGCAATTGATGTGTTGGATGAATTGGGTTCAGAAAAAAGAGTTTCATCTAAAATTCCCGATATAATTGAAAAATTAAAAAAGGAGGCGGATGAGATTAAAGAAAAAAAGGTAATGGTTGTTAAATCACAAAATTACGAACAGGCGGCCAAATTAAGAGATGAGGAAAGAAAAGTACTAACTCGTTTAGAAAGTGAAAAACTAAAATGGACCGATGGATTAAAGGAGAATAAAACACCGGTTACCATTGATGACGTTTATGAAATTGTTTCCGAAATGACAGGAGTACCAATCACAAAATTGGATGAAAAAGAAACCGAAAAACTTTTGAAGATGGAGTCTTTATTATCTGAGAAAGTAATTGGACAAGACGAAGCAATTCTTAGTATTTCTAAATCAATTAGAAGAAATCGTGTCGGAATCAAAGATGCCAATAAACCTATAGGTTCATTTATCTTCTTAGGTTCTACGGGTGTTGGTAAAACATTTTTAGCAAAATCAATTGCCGAATTATTGTTTGGTGACCCTGAGAAAATCATTCGTGTTGACATGAGTGAGTTTATGGAAAAGCATAATGTATCTAAATTAATTGGTTCTCCTCCAGGTTATGTTGGTTATGATGAAGGAGGTCAGTTGACTGAGAAAATTAAAAATAACCCATTCTCTGTCGTTCTATTTGATGAAATTGAAAAGGCTCATAAAGACGTGTTCAATATTTTACTTCAAATTTTAGATGAGGGACATTTGACCGATTCGTTTGGTAGAAAAGTAAATTTTACTAATACCATTATTATTATGACATCTAATATTGGTGCGAAAAAGGTATCCGATTTTGGAGGTGGGGTTGGATTCAATACTTCTTCAAGTGAGACTCAAAAATATGAAGTAAGAAAATCTATTATTCAAAAATCATTAAAGCAACAATTTAATCCGGAATTCTTGAATCGTATTGATGACATCATTTTATTTAATTCGTTAAATGAAGAGACTCTTAAGAAAATTGTAAGTATTGAAATTAATAAACTTAATAATAGACTTAAAGAAAAAAATTATAAGGTTGCATTTGATAAAACCGTAATTGGTAGAATTTTTGAACTTAACTTACAAGAAGAATATGGTGCAAGACCATTGAAACGTATTATACAAAATCTTTGTGAGGATTTTTTAAGTGAGGAAATTTTAAAAGGTAATATAAAGGAGAATACGCCGGTTACAATTAAATATAAAGACGAAAAATTAACGATTTCTAAAAAAATATTGTAAATAGTTGACTTTTTTTAAAAGTTATATATATTTATATTAATAGGTTCTCTTTGTCGATTACCTTTTCGTTTTTTTTCAAAAGTAAATGGGGTTGAACCCATCGAAAGACCTTAAACCCCGACACCTTGTTGGGGTTTTTTTATGTAAATTTGGTTTTGACAATAAATTTTCTTATATTTAAGTATATGAGAAAATATATCGTAATTTTGGCTATCGGTGTTACAATGACATTGGCAGCATGTGGTGATAAATCTACCACAAATGAAGCAACAGATTCTACTGGTGTTAATGTTGATACTACTGCAGTTACTGTGGTTGACACAACAGCACAAACAGCAGGTGGCGGTGCCGAAGCAACTGGTACCGAAAATGGTCTTAAAAAACCATCCGTAGAGGAGGTTAAATAATAAAACGGGGTTAAGGTAAAAGTTGACCCCCTTTTCTTATTTTATATTTTTTAAAAAAATAGATATGACAAAAGATAATGAACATGTCGGAGAATTAATCTTAGTAAGAGGTGTCCCTGGAAGTGGTAAAACAACAGTTGCGGGAATTATTTTACAATCCCCAACTAATCGTGACCCGGAGGTTTTATCTGCTGATGATTTTTTTTATAACGATAAAGGAGAATATAATTTTGATTCGTCTAAATTAAAAGAAGCTCACAATTACTGTCAATTCAGATGTTCTGAAAGAATGAGACAAGAAATCTCAAGAATCGTTGTTGCAAATACTTTTACCGAAGAATGGGAAATGAAGGTGTATTACGACATGGCAGAAAGATACAAATATAGGGTCCATACTTTAGTCGTTGAAAATAGACACGGCGGTGAAAATATACATGGAGTTCCTGAAGAGAAACTTGAACAAATGAAAAATAGATTCGACATTAAACTTTAATGAGTCAATTTATAGTCTCCTTCGTAGATTCTATTAATCCAAAACCAAAGAAAAAAATGAAATTCTATTACCATATCCTTACGCAACAATGGGCTGTTCACATTATACCGGTCATTGATTTTTATTTCGAATCCTGCGAACCAGAAAGCCACGAAAAATTTTGGAAATCAAAAGTATGTGGATTATATTTGTCCTTATCATGGTTAAGGACAAGTTTTGTTTTCGGCATTAATAAAAAGCTCAAATGATTGAGATATTAAAAAAATATCATATTGATGGTTTGTTACATAAACAGACTCATCCAACTCTTGACTTAACTATTTGGAATTATTCTCCGAAAGTTCAGTACGAAAGATTATGGGATGAGATTACTTTGCAATGTCGTGGATTGGTTACGAATTCAAAAGGTGAAATAGTTGCAAGACCATTTAAAAAATTCTTCAATTACGAGGAACATAAACCAGAAGATATTCCTAATGAAAATTATGTTGTCTATGAAAAGATGGACGGTTCATTAGGTATTCTTTTTTATTATGAAGAAGAATTAACTGATGAGAGAAGATATAACATATGGTTTAATAACAATTATGAAACCGGTATGGAAAGATTCTTTAACCCGAACGACTTACCTGATTTTGATAATCCATACTATGAACCAACACCAAAGAAAAAAGGTGAATGGATATTATCCACTCGTGGTTCATTTACGTCACCACAAGCGATTAAAGGGAAAGAAATACTTGATAGACACGATATTAGTGCATTAAGAAAAGACAACACATATTTGTTTGAAATCATTTATCCCGAAAATAGAATTGTAGTCGATTACAAAGGTGAGGAAAAATTAGTTGTTCTTGGTGCGATTCACACTGAAACTGGCAATGAAGTTCCTGATAGTTCCTTGTTTTTTTTACAAGAAAGTGGATTTGAATTAGTAATGACATATAAGACTTGGGGAGAGGGATATGATTTACTTAAAGAAGAAATTAGTAAAGATAGAGAGGGATATGTAATTAAATTTAAAAATGGTTTTCGTATGAAAATCAAAGGAGATGAATATAAACGTCTTCACAAAATTTTAACAAATTTTTCATCTAAAGACATTTGGGAATTAATGAAAGATAGAAAACCCATGGATGAATTTTTAGATAGAGTTCCCGATGAATTTTACAAGTGGGTTAAACAACAAGTAAGTTCTTTTGAATTATCATTGGAAAGAATAGAAAATCATTGTAGTAAAATACACGAATATTTCAGATACGGAAAATATGGGGATAGGGATAACATCCCAACAAAAAAAGATTTTGCATTACATTTAGAAAAGTGTAACGTTGAAACATATTACAAATCAATATTATTTGCAATGTGGGACGGAAAACCATATGAACATATGATTTGGAAGATAATGAAACCTAAATACGAAAAACCATTTAAGAACGATGAGACCTGAAAAGAAAAGATTATACCTTGACGATGTTAGAACACCAGTTGCTGAGGATTGGGTTATTGCTCGTAATTACGATGAATTTGTTGTACAGATTAAATTGAATGGGTTGGGTAATTTTGAGGTAATATCTTTAGACCATGATTTAGGTGAGACTGCCATGGTCGAATACTATACCAATGTTAAAAACAACTATGAATTGAACTACGATAATATTTTGGAAAAAACTGGAATGGATTGTTGTAAATTTTTAGTTGCTGAAAGCATGAATAAAAATATCCCATTACCACAGATTTATGTCCACTCAGCGAATCCAATCGGTAGTGCAAATATGATGGGTTATATTAACAATTATTTCAAAAATTGCAAGTCACCACAATCTTGTATTAGAGTTGAAATCAAACACACCATACATGAGTCACATTTAATACCTCCTGAAGCAAGGAAGGCAAAGTGGGACAAATCAAAAAACTAAGTCACAAACTAAACCACCCATAAATGAAACCCACAAGAAGAAATCAAAACACATTCAAAGAATTAAAAATTGAAGGAAGGTACAATGAGTTTAATGATTTTTATGACTCAAACAAAGAATTGATTTATAAATCAGTAATTGAATTGTTCACGGAATTTAAAAACACCAGAAAAAAAACTTTGACACTTTATGTATCTGCAAGGATAAAAGGACTTGAGTGGGATACCGAATTTAACTTTACCAAAAATGAATCATTTGTTTTAAAACGAGATATTATGCCCTTTTTTGAAAATAATGAAGATTACGAAACTTGTTCTGAAATAATTTCTTTAACAAAAGACTTGACAAAATAAAAGATATTTTGTACATTTTAAATGTATCACGATAGAGGTACATTTATTGTTTTTTGTCAAAACATCCCCGTTAGTTTCTACTTTCGGGGATTTTTTATAACATCATTCTTGAACCAATTAGGAAGTTACTTAGAAATGGGGAATTTGGTTGAGTGTTTCCACTTAATTTATAGTTAATACTCAATCCAAATCGTTTACTTAACTTATAGTCGAATGAGCTTCCCACTAAAAATCCCATGTGTCGATTAATTGTTGTTGTTCCATTTGTACTATTCCACCCAATCGGTGAGAACATAGTGAATATTTGTGGTGATACCGTAAGTTTCTTTGAATACATATATGGTTTAGTCCAAAACACAATTGCCGATGACGACATGTTATAATCAAACCCACCTTTATCATTTTTAAGAAATAAATTAATTACACCCACATTATAACCATACGTACCATTTTTAGGTGTTGGTTTAATATATGTATAACCCAATAGATTCATATAATTTCCAGCTAAATATGCAACCGCAGTACCATATGAATGTATAGCATCCAATGTTCCGTCTTTTTTCATTGCCATTTTTGTGTATCCACCAGTTGTTACTACTTGACTTAAATCACTTGTAATCATTAATCCGCCACTGTAACTTTCATCACCCGCCATTGATGACCTACTAATACCAATATTAACAGAAACCAAAAATCTGTTATCAGGAGTTTCTGCTGTTGTTAAATCTGAAGATAAAAGTAACGGGTTTACAACTTCAGCTTTTTTCTTTTTATCTTCCTCTTTCTTTTTATCTTCCTCTTTCTTTTTATCTTCCTCTTTCTTTTCTTCTGATTTTTTATCTTCCTCTTTCTTTTCTTCTGATTTAGATTCTTCTTTTTTCTCTTCTGATTTTTTTTCTTCAGTTTTACTTTCTTCTTTTTTTTCTTCTGATTTTGTTTCTGTCTTTTTTTCCTCAGTTTTAGATTCTGTTTTAGATTCTGATTTGGATTCAGTTGATCCACCACTTTTACTCTCTCCACTTGATGAAGACGATGAACCACCTTCAGATGAACTTCCACCTGAAGACGATGATCCCCCACTTGATGAGGAACTACCACTACTTGAGGATGATGAACTACTTGCCGGTGGAGGTGTTGACCCACTACTTGCCGGTGGAGGTGGTGGTGCACTTACTGGTGGTGGAGTTGCAACACTACTCGTGGCGGATGAAGCTGCCCCACCTGCAGCTGACGATGCCGCACCACTTGCAGCAGATGAAGCGGCCCCACTTGCTGCGGATGAAGCGGCCCCACTTGCTGCGGATGACGCGGCACTACTTGCCGCAGATGATGCCGAATTACTTGCAGCGGCGGCAGCACTCGCAGCCGCAGCATCTGATGCAGCTTTAGCCGCGGCGGCAGCCGCAGCATCCGCAGCGGCCTTTGCGGCAGCCGCAGCAGCGGCTCTTGCCGCCGCTTCTTGTGCTAATCTAATTGCCTCAGTCTGAGTGTTACATGGTTCGTTAAATACCGAATTAACCCATAGTTGAAACGACCCACTACTTATATCTGCCAATGTTACAATTTTAGATTTACCTCTAATAACTGCAACCGTTTGGTTTTGACCAAAAGGAATTGTAACCACATAGACTTTATTATCACATGGGTCAATGTAAGTTTGGGTAACAGTACTTTGTCCAAAAGATTTACCACAAAAAAATAAAACTATAAAAAATAGAATATATTTTTTCATTATTAATTGTTCAAACCAATTGATATTTGAGAATATTTTCTAATCGGGTCTGTATCTAATTTCAACGTGAACCATTTGAAATCTCTTATTAGTCCTATTTTTAATGTTGTAAAATTTGAATTTGATTTTGGAAATGATATACCTCCTATTGCATCTTTACCTTGCCATCTAACAACTTCATTACCAAATCCTATCATACCATGTATTCCTATTTTACCAATTCTTTTACCACCACCTACATATAAAGCGAATTCTTTTTTCCAATCATTTTTACTAAGTGGAAAGTCAACATTGTTAATTTGACCATATGGATAATAGCTGTTTTGGTCTATTTCATAAGTCATTACATAATCCATAATAAAATATCCTTTCTTACCTCCCACTACTCCCCAATAAGATATTTGTTTATTGTTTGTGTGACCAAATCCAAAAGATGTATAGACTTTTTCTTTTCTAATGGTGTCTCTCTTTCCATTTTCATAAACATGAATTATACTTCTTTGTCTCCACCCTAAATCATCATACCAAATGTATGGTAATGGTTGATACCACCCCCAATTACCCCAATAATAACCAAATTGATTAACTCCTCCCCAATTTTGAATACGAACTCTACCACGTGGGTCTGGATTAGGTTGTAATTGTTGTTGTGGTGGGTTATTTCTCCAACTACTCACATTGTTTTGTTGTGGTGTAGGTGGTTGAACTCTTGTTTGAGTTGATTGTGATGTTTGTGTCTGTGATTGTGTAGGTGGGTTCGACCTCCAAGTCGATACTTGTCCAAATGTAAATAATGGAGCAAGTAATAGTGTGAATAATGTCAGTTTCATACTTTATTGTTTTATTATAAATATAAAAAAGGGGGTTATTATACCCCCTTTTTTATAATTCTTTGTGTTAATATTTTATTTTGTAAAAATTCCCTTTTTTATCATTCTATCTAATATTCTTGCACATGCAATATCCAAAGCTTTTTTAGTTGCGATTGATATTGTTGATTGATTAAATTTCATCTCGTCAATCGAAGCGTCCGATAACAGTGTTAACTCCCTCGTTGTTTTAGCCTCACCCAATCCAGATGCACCAAACACCACACCCGTCTCGGCATTTGTAAATCTAACCTGTAAACCAATACGAGTAACCATTAAATTTTTCACACCGTTTTGTATGTTAATTGTTTCATCTTCAGATACTGAATAGTCATAACACTCAATAGTTACAAAATATTCCGCTAAATTAATTTTACCTCTACCATCTAATTTATTTTCAGATATTCCTGCGGCGGATGCTTGAAATTGTTTTACCATACGATTCTTAATTTCTGTCTTATCTTCAGTAAATTTAAATCTGTTTAAGTTTTCAAGATATTCCATCGAGATGTTAGCAACACCCAAACCAACACGTTTCTCTTTAAGTTCAGGATACATCTCATACATCTCATCAGAAATTCCCGCCTTTAGTATTTGAATTGGAATTTGAGGACCGTCATAATCTAAAAATCGACTAATATCTACCGCAGTCTCAAAAGATGCTTTATATTGTTCGGTTTTTGTTGATCCTATTGTTTGTCCCATTGCGTTATCGGCAATTAAACAGGTCATAATAAAAATTAAAAATATTATTAAATGTCTCATAGTTTTATATTAAGGATTCCATTTATTTAATGCACTTATGTAATTACTAGTCATATGGTCTTTAACGGTCTGACCTGTGAAAACCGCTTTAAGGTATTCACCAACTCTTTCCCAATCAACCATCCATTTTTTAATATTACCCTCATCATCAATTCTTAATTCGGTATTAACATGATGGTACCCAATATTTGGTGCACGAGTAACAACATCTAAATTATGAACTATTCTTAGGGATTCTATTGGAGATTTATCAAAATTAGTTTTAAATACATTATTACCAACTCTTGGACTACCGATAGTACAACATATAATTTTATTTGATTTATAAATTGAATAAATCTCATATGCACATAAGGTAGAAACCGCAGCACCTAAACTATGACCACAAACAATAATATTATCAACTTCACCTTCACCACCTAATGTGGATAATGCTTTTTCAAATGATTTATAAGTTTCGTCTTTAACAGCGTCCCAAGATGATTTAAATCCAATGTGAACTTTTTCACCATCTTGAACAAATGGAACTTTATCAATTGATGCATCGTTTTGGAAATCCTTTTTAGATGAACTTCCTCTCCAAACAATATAGATGGATTTGTCTTTTATCGCAACAAATCCTTGTGTGTCTGATTTTTTATCGTCAATCCATTTAATTAATTTTAATCTTTGTGCTTTAAAATCAATGTCTTTTTGTTCTGAATATACTTTGTCAGTTAAACCGACATTGTATAGTATTTCGTTTTTTGTCATTTTGTATTTGTTTTATGTTATTTACTTTTCTTTAAAAATTTATCCAAAATTGTTTTAGGGAAATGTTCTATAGTGAATATTAAAACCTTCCTCAATACAGGGTTTTTTATGACGTGATTTAAAAATTCTTTAATAACCTCTTTAATTGCAAATGATTTAGTGTCAAATTCTGTCCCATCAAAATATCTTGCACATGTTCCCTCACCACCTGGTGAACCATGATGAGCGTCTATAGAAGTACGCCAATAGTCAGCGTGATTTTGCCATTCAGGAACTGAAACTAATTCAGGTGAATTAAACCATAAATTCCATGATAATACATTACCTTTTTGTAGCATATTACCCGTAGCTATGTTAAAAATGTTTAAAAAATATTGATTAAACTTATCTAGTTTTTCATCGTTTGTAGGTATCATTCCTCCTATTTCAACATCAATATGTCCTGTTGTAAATGATCCTTCTTCGTGTAAAGCATATTCTGGATTTTTAAATCTTTTTGTTAAACCCTTTCCAAGTTGAAATATAGGTTGTTTAGGATTTCCTGGTAGATGTGTCCCAACACGAATGGCGTTTTCTTTGTCGATAGGATATTTGTGAGATCCGTATTTTAATAATGGCCAAATTGCTTTTAAATGACTACCTTGATGTTCACTTGGTGTTAACCAAATTTTTCCCTCAACCATCATATCCGCAGCAATTTCTTTTGTGTCTTCATTAACCCATCCTCTTTGTCCTGTAACTGTTACTTCCACATTTATACAAATTTCATCTCCAATCCACATTCCTTGTTGAGGACAGATTATGGAATAAATTCTACCTTCATTGGTATATCCTATTCTGGAAATATAAGGAGCAAATTGTACATAACAACGTTTTGGGTCTTTTTCCCCATTTAGGGTATTCCAACTAAACATCGGCCATTTAACACCCCATTGTCTTTGTAGTAAATTAATATTATCCATGTTACCCAACATAGGTAATGAAGTTAAATCTGTAGTAGGATATAACATTTGTTTTTGATTTTCAGATGGAAAACCACCTTGCCAGCCCGTAGGAATTTGTTCTTTTATCATATTCTTTTAATATAAATATATAAAAAAAGGGAGTTTTTAACTCCCTTTCGTATTAACCTTCATTTTCGACTTCTTCGTCTTGTTTGTTGTGTTTGTTATTTATGTACTTATCAACCGATGCGATACCAAAGGCTCCAAGTGTTATCACTAAGAATCCGTTGAATATGAATTCGTTGATTACTAATGGTTTTCCAAAATATCCTGTAACAAGGTCAACCGCCAATGCAATGACCATACAGATAAATGATGAAAACCCCACAACTGACTTCTCGTTAATTGTGTTACCGTCGTTAAATAATTCTTTTAAAAATCCCATAATTTATTGTTTTTTGTTTTTTATTTATCCTTCCATGTGTGTCTCGGACATTTCGTCTTTAATCTTACCACATTTTAAGCATTCTTCAGTTCCGTCCCCGTCTAAGTCACCCCAAACGTGTTCACATTGTCTGTGTGCAAAATACACGTCAATTTTACCATCACCATCAAAATCAATACCGTCCATTGTACCATCACCATCTTCATCAACCTCAATACCTGTTCTCGGTTGAACGGTTGGTACTTGTTCAAATGTATCGTTTACCTTTTCAATTTTTGAATTTTCAATCGCGGTTTGAAACGACTCAGGTATAATTGGTGTGTTGTTTGGTGGGGTATCCGGCAAATCGGCAGTAGTAGATAATGATGTACCATCTTCCTCGTCCATTTTCTGAACTAACATCTTATCCTTATCAGTATCACTAAACCAATAGTCAATAATTTTACCATAAGAACCAATAAATGCTCCTAATAACAATAATAGAAGTTCTTTCCATTCTCCTTCTATCGCCGATTTACTTAATATAGCAAAGAACATTCCCCCTATTATAAAAATAAATCCACCCAATACTAATGCTGTGATGTACCACCTTCTGGCCATCATTTTACTTAATAAATCTTTAAATCCACTTGGTTGTTCCATATTATATTACCATTTTGGGGCTTCTTCTTTAAACTCATCACCTTCTTTTTTCTTAGGTTTTGCGACAGGTTGTGCAGGTTTACCATCGGCACTTTTATTAATGATGATAGTTTTATTACCTTCAGCGGCTTGTTGTTGAGTCTGTGAATTTGTAATGTTAATTACTGGTGCAGCTTGTACTGGTGCTGGTTCGGCTTTGTCACCACCACCTAAAAGTGTTGATAACCATACCCCACCCGCAGTTACTAATGTTCCCGCAACCCCAATTATTGTCTTTTTTAAACCTGACCAAGTTCCTTCTGATTGTTCTACTTCTTCTGACATTTTATTTGTATTTAATTTTTTAGTTTATTTTATTAAAATCTGTTATTCCTAATTGTTTATTATTAGAATCAAATAACCCTATTCTATATGCTGATGATGGTAATGCATTGGTATATACCTTTAAAAGGTTATCGCCAGCAATTACTGTCATTGTTTCTTTAGATACCACTCTATTTGAAATATCGAATATTTTAATCGTTACCGAACCCGCGGTTTCAATTTTAACATTCATCGCAACTTCTGAAGTAACAAATGCCGATTGTAATTTAA
>Ga0181347_1000022_pt1 | contig 43501 bp, 68 predicted proteins | sample Su13VDMM110SN_FD_130102 | JGI IMG/M metagenome (GOLD analysis project Ga0181347, IMG submission 130102) | Freshwater viral communities from Lake Michigan, USA - Su13.VD.MM110.S.N | ecosystem: Environmental > Aquatic > Freshwater > Lake | place: USA: Michigan | collected 2013-07-16
AATCAACCCCTAGTGTTTCTACATTGGGGGTTTTTTAATGTACATGGTTCTAGTAGTTAATTAGGGTACATGGATTATAGGGGTGTAGCATTACGCTACGTTGGGTATACGTAGAAGATTGATGGTAGAGGGTAGAGGGACGGCTAGAGGGCCGTCTTTTTTGTTGGGGCGGGTGTTTGGGTGTTTTATGGGGAAAAGGGGCCGTATGGGGCTATATAGGGGTTTTATGGGGTAAAGGGTATGGGTAAAGTATTTTTTAGGGTAGAGGGCAGACCGCAAATAGATGGCGGGGTGGTGGTGTATTGGGGAAAAATTAGTTATTTTGTATTACTATGGCACAAACACTAGGAAATATTATAAAATCAGCAGAAAAATTGGGGTATAAATTTGATACAAGGCCCAATAAACTTAATATAATTGGTATACGTAATTCAAAAGCAACAAACCAAGATAAGTTTGATGACCTTTTAGCATATTTTACTTATAACGACAATGGTAATTTGGTTGGTAAGGTTGTACCCGCTACCACTGACCCATCTACATATTTTTTAAGAAGCCCAATTAACACAAAGGGTGCTGCAATTTTAAAAAGCGGCCAATACAAAGACGCATACGCAATAGGTTTACATAGGGGGCAATATGAAGCGCTTGTGCAAGTTAAGCCCGTGACCGTGATACGTGATGCAGATAGGAACGCATACATAAACTACTTTGCACCAACACAAACGGGGTTGTATGGTATTAACATACATAAAGCACAAAAGGGTAAAAATAATGAAGATATCATAGGAACAGATAGTGCGGGTTGCCAAGTGTTTAGGAATATACCTGACTTTTTGGATATGATGCGTTTGGCACAAACAAGCAGAAAGGAGTATGGTAATAGCTTTACATATACCCTAATTGATGAACGTGATACATTAAAATTTAGAAATACTACTATTAGCTTATTGTTTGGTTTTGGTTTATTAACACTAGCAAGCTATTTATACATAAAAAAAAGTAAATAATGGAAGGTTATAAAGCAAAAGATTTTGCAATTATCATAGGCGCGGTTATTGTTATTGTTTACGCAATAGAAACATTTAGTAAAAAGGCTGCGGCCCAAAAGCCACCCGTTGTTAAAAAAGATGGTAGAAATATTATTATAGGCGATAGCCATGGTGTAGGTATAAGTGCAATTACCAAAAGCGCAAAAGCAGAAAAGGGGCTAGCCAAAAGCGGTTGGACACTAACCAATGTATTAGCAGCATTAAAGGGTAAGGGTGTAGATAATAACGTTGCGCGTGTATTTATATCAATAGGTACAAACGGGCAATTTAGTGCTAGTGATGATGTTACTACGTTTATTAACACCATAAAGGCCAAGTTCCCAAATGCTACTATTTATGTGTATGGTGGGTCTTATGGTTGGAGTGGTAGCCGTACTAGAGCTACCCTAGAAGATAGATTTACTGCATATTACAAGCGTTTCGCTGACATGGGGGTATATGTGCTTAAAAACAAGCTAGGTTACTTTACAACTGATGCGGGGGCCCATAGTGTAACCACGCCACAAGCCAAAGCAATAGGGGCTGAAATAGACGATTTAAGCAAATAATTGGCCTTTTTAAAAAAAAATTAAAAAAAAATTTGGTATTTCTAAAATAATTTTACGTAAGTTTACGTTTTAAACAAACAAACCATAAAAAACCATTAAAATTAAGACCATGAAAAACCTTGTCTACATCACCGCAAAGTATCACACAAATCTAAATTACGAAAAAGGGGGTAAACCAAATTGGCAACCCCAAGGCCAACAAATATTTACATTGATGGCTGACCCTGATAAATTTTATTACGACGAGGACACATGTATTGAAGCAATACAATTAATGCTTAATAGCAAAAGTGATAGCCTTAATAGTTATGAATACATTACCCATGATTTTGCCTTTGGCGTATTAAATACCCTAGATGGTAATGTATTTGAAATAGTATTAGAAAAAATTAAAGAAACAACCACCCATTAATAACCATAATAATTAAGACCATGAAACATCAAGAAATTTTAGACACAATGTTAAAAAATGAAACATTGTTAATGGATTACTTCAAAAAAGTAAATGTTCCTATTGATAGATTACAAAAAGTAGAAGTATTTAATGGCAGAAATTGTAAGTGTTCTGCATTAACTTTAAAATGTAATAATGAGCAGGAATTTAATAAACACAAATTAGCTTTTTATTATGCGGACAAAAAAGGTGGAGATTATTTCAAGTATACTAATAGAAATTTAACTATTACTATTAAAGACAATTGGAATTAAAAATATAAAATAGGGGTGCGCCTATGCAACGCACAATATAATTTACCTAATAAAACCATAAAAGACCATGACAAAGTACGTTTTCCCCAAGCAAGCTGACGGCCCAATAGTAATTAAGAACATGAATGACTTTCAGGCCAAGGTACGTGTGCAAGCCATTTTACAAGATAAAATAGATAATGGCGAGCCAACTGAGCAAGATTTAGAGAAGTTTAAGAAGATTAAGCAAGCCATTGCAGATTTTATTGCTTCAAACTTTGCTATATAACCATGCCACGTAAGATACCCCTAGACGATATACGTACCCAAGTTAAGCGTACAAGCATGCGTATAAATGGCACATATTCACAATTGCCCCGCATTATAAGACGCCACGTAAGTACGGCCAAGCTAATTGGCTTTGATTTTTGGGCCAAGACCACTGCGGCTACGCCCCAAGTAAAAAACATTGTAAAAGAATTACTAACCAACCAACCATAAATGACCATGAAAACAAAGTACGAACAAGATAGCCTATCAACGCCAACCGCTTTATTCGGTATTGCGATTATTTTACTAATTTGTATGCTAGCAGATAATTTTTAAAAACAACCACATGCAACAAGAAACTGATTTTTTATTCGATTGGCTAATTAAAGTTATTGATAGCTGCGCGCACCAAATGCAATTAGATAGCGCTGCGGTATTAGTAGAACGTTATAAGGACATACAAAAAGACGAGCATAGATATACTGACCTACTTTTACGTATGGCCGAAAAAAGCCAAGAAATACACTTTGTAGTAATTTAACCATAACCCAAAACCATAAATAGCCATGATTATTAATAGCGAAGTATTCTGCAAGTCAGACAAGCACAAAAACATATTATACCTACGCGTTTTTAGAGATGAGAGCAAAGAAATAATTGGTGCTACCATACATTTAAAGCTTGATGCTGAAAAAAAGGTGCGCCACATAGGTAACTTTTACATACATGACCGCAGCTTCCATGTGCGCCGCGATAGCGCCAAGCACTACCATTATAAGACCAAATCATACGGGTTTAATTGGAACATACTAGATGACGACATGCTTGGAATTAAAAGCGTGCACCTAACCATAGACAAAGCCGATACCTACGTTATACCCGTAGAAACCATTGGTAAGTATGGGCGCTTTTTAAATTTTAAGCAACAAGGTTTTGAATTACAACGTTTTATGCCGATGGAATTAATTAATAACTTTAAGAAGGTTCAGCCAACCATTAAAGAACCAACATTTTAATATGTTCACTAATAGAAAAAAGTACATAGGCTACCGCGTTGATAAGGTACTACGTATGCGCGGCAACAAACAAAACGCGGGTATGGGTATTATATTTACTGATGTAGATAGTGGCGAAGTTATAATTGGCAAAAAAGAATTTGCCGAGGCTATGGGTATAGGCATTGGTGCATTAAGCCACAAGATATTACGGGCCAAGAACAATTGCTTTGAAGAGCCAATAGAAGTTAATGGCAGAAAATTTACTTACACAAAACAAAACCAATAACCATGAACAAAGAATTTATCCCTTATGAACAAGCATTAGCACTTAAAGAGCTAGGTTTTGATGAAGCTTGTATGTTCCCTTACCATAGAAATAACACAAATTATATTGATAATACCCATGTTGAACTAGCTAATTACAACGCTACTGAAAAACTTGTATCGGCAGTTTTATACCAACAAGGTTTTAGATGGTTTAGAGAGAAGTATGGGTATTACCATGTACTTAATTTTAACACTGAATTTAATGTATGGGTATTAACAATTGCAGATTGTACGCCAAAACAATTGTTTATAGAAAAATACAATACCTACCAAGAAGCAGAACTTGCTGCTATAAAAAAATTAATTGAAGTAGCTAAAAATAATGTTAGTAATTTAGTGGCAAACGCATAAATAATGAAAAAAGGCATATCAGAGGTATATATTTTGATTACTATTTGGTTCGTTATCATGTGCTATTTTATATACAATAGTGGTGTAGTTGAAGCGCCCATGATGCAAACAAAAAAAGTAGATAGCTGCAAACAAAAGGATAAGACCATTGCCGCTTACGCACATATCATTGATAGCTTAAATAACATTAATGATAGTTTGGCACAAAGCCTAGATGGTGCACAACATGAACTAGCTAGGTACGTTTACTCGGTAGATTATTTAACCGAACAAAACCCCAAGGCCGCAGAAGTATTTATACAACATTATTTACACGAAACAGAATAACCCATGACTAGTATACAAGTTGCAATTATTTGTGCATTTATTTGCGCCGTACCAATTTCTGTTGTATGGGTATATTTTATAGATAAGCAAATGAAGTATGAATTAAAAAACAAAATGGAAAGTGAAGATGTATACTGCATGCGCCATGGCATTAAGCTAAATGAAGATTTGCGGTGCCCAAAATGTTTAGAAAAAACCAATAATTAAATAAAAACCAAAAACCATGAAAAAAACAATTATTACAATTGCGTTTGCAATTAGCGCACTTTTTGTAAAGGCGCAATCTTTTAACGGCGTAGACGTAGATGGCCCCCTTACTACTGCGTACCAACAATTTTTAAATAAAGGGTATAAGTTGTACAAGGTGTATGACCATGCTTATTCTTTAACGGGTAGCTTTTTAGGTAGCAATATTGAATTATTTATTTACGGCACGCCAAAAACAAACAAGTTTTTTAAGGCCGTTGTATACTTACCCAAGCATGATAATTTTTATGATTTACGCGCTGAATATGATAATTACCTAGGCTTATTTAAGGGCAAGTATGGTATGCCAAGTAGTAATTATGATGACTTTTTAAGCCCCTACAAAGATGGCGACGGGTACGAAATGCAAGCCGTTGAAAAGGATAAAACTAATATTGCAGCTTTTTGGCTTGGCCTAGGTGGTGGTAATTATTCCATAGAAGTTAGTAAATACAAGCAAGTAAAAATTGTATACGAAAATGATGCCAATGGCCGCCTAAATAGTAGAGAAGTAGAATTACTGAAACAAAACATATTCTGAACCACACGGCTCAAACCATAAATAACCATGTTAATTACAATACGCCGCAAGATTAACCAAACTAGTTGGCTAGACCCAAACGCGCTAGATTGCTTTGGCTTTAACGCCCAAACGCCCGTGCATACAATATTTGAATTAATTTTTCATAACGTATGTAACGATTTTAAAACCCCATGGCGTAATGTATTACGTGCGGAGCGCAATAAAGTAAATTTGTATGCTGCACGTGTAACATGTTATTTATTGATAGACAAGGCATTACGTAAGTATAAGAATCTAAAAAATCATGAAATAATAACCCTAATTGGCGAAAATAATTTTGATATCATTAATCAGTATTATAGTTTTTATTAGTTTTACCTTTACCATAATTTAATTCCAGAAACCATTTTATGCCACAAAAAAGCAATAGACCGAAAGTCTTAAAGGGGATACGACTTTATAACTATTTGCTCAAGCAACTTGGTGAAAAGAATAAAAAGAAGGGCTCGGTACAACAACTTTCGGCAGCTAGTAAGCGCAAGATTGTTAGTAGTGTACTTTACCCAAAGTTTAAAAATAACGCCAAGGTATCGGTTAGGGAAGTAAATGGCACCATAAATGCTATTATTGGTAAGTTGCCCCCAATAGAAATTTGTAACCCCCTACTACTACCGCAGCAATATTTAACGGCCGTAGAGTATTACGAAATTGACAATCACATAAAAACCTTTTTACCTGATTGCTTGGATATACGCGTTAATGCGGGTGTAATTGGTAAAACCAAGATATTTAATACACGTAACTACAATTATTACACCAATGGCGTGCAAGACCTAGTAGAAGAAATACGTGAATACCTTACCCTAGACCAAAGCGGCGTTGCCTATTTTTATGGTGTAGTAAAAACAAAACCAAAATATGCAAACAATGGTAACCCTAGTAATTATTTTGTTGATTATATTTTGTACATTAATGATACACCACAAGATAAAACAACACCCGCCCAATATACGCTTACTAAAAAGGAAATTAAGAAGCAAGAGAACATAACGGGTTATTTTGCTACACGCTTTAAGACCCTACAAACCGAAAAGAAGCGTAAAGCACGTGCGGCAAAAAAGGCACGGGTACGTAAGCCGCAAGAAATTAAAATGAACGAAAAGATTAAAAAAGCCCTAGATTCGTTACGCGAAGTATATCAATCGGGGGCAATAAACAAAGCACAATACGAAGCCCTACGTGACGAACTACGTAAAAGCAAAAAATAACCATAAACAAAAACCTTAAATGGTACTTACTAACAACATAACCATAATGCGAAATGACTCCCAACGTGTCATACTAGACCGATTAAGTATTGCCAATGGTAAGGGCTTCTACCGCAAGGGTAGTTATTCAACTGAAATTATTTGGGCAGACCGCAAATTTGTATTCCCTAGCAACAAAAAGAGTGGCAGTTTTAAAGACCTTTGGATATTCCGTAACGTAATTAATGATGTAAAAGAATATTGCTTGGGCCGCCGCATTAAAGAATTACCCAAGTTACCCGTTAATTATTGGAACCCTAAAATTGAAAAGGCAAAGGGCCGCATAGCAGCTACCGACCTTAACCATGCTTATTGGCGCATAGCCTTCCTAAATGGGTTTATTAGCAGCAAAACCTACGAAAAGGGCCTACTCATCAAAGATAAAGCGCTACGTTTAGCATCTTTGGCCAATTTAAGCTCCAATAAGCAATACTTCTTAATAGAACGGGGCCAAGTTACCAAAAAGAGTGTAACGCTCCGTTTTGAGCCCGCATTGCAAAAAGTGTACAATAACATACGTTATGAGTGTTTTAACCACATGATGACCATGGCAGACCTCTTGGGCGACGATTTCATTTGCTACAAAACCGATTGTATTTATTACAAGCAAACCAAAAAGAATGTAGAATTGGTATGCACCTACCTAGATAGCATTGGGCTAGATTATAAGCAACTAATAGAAACCGACCGCCCCGAACGAGAAGATATAACAGACCAAATAAAAAAAGAGCCAAGTGGCACAAACCTACCTGACTCTCTTAAAAAATTAGGAACAAATTAAAGCACAAATATAATGCAAGAAACATTTAGAAATGAACTTTTTGAAACATTTGTTTTGCGTTTGCAAGATTTGTACCCCAACCTGACCGAAGCCGAGTGCCGAAGCATAGCCACCAATTTAAGCACAACTGCACTAGCCCTAATGATTGAAAATGGTAAAAAGCTACGCGAACTAATTGCCCAAGCCGTGCTAGATAAAGAGCAGCATGCCCACATGTTTAAAAACCACATTGAGTTTATACAAGCCCATAGCCGCGTAATTATTAAAGATTATATTGATAAAGGCATTGTAGAATTTTACATTAACCCAAAAACCAACAAGCAAGAAATGCGGGCGCGCAGTACGGCCTTGCAAGCCACCATTACATATTTTAACGCACTAAATGACCAAGTAAAAAAGTTTTATAAAGAAGTATACAAAATAACTGATGGCGATACGCCACAACAAACAAATTTATTTTAATTTTAAGCACGTATGAAATTCTATTTGAACCAAAAAAGTTTACTAATTGTCCGCCGTTGTCAGAATTGTAGGTATTACCGACAAGAAGGCCAAACATGTATGTTATTAAGGGTGGCGTCAGCGTATGACCACCAAAAGCGTATTATGCTTAAAACTAGCGATAATTTATACTGCGACAAACACGAGCATTATAACGAAGATGAACTAGCCCGCAGCGCCGTAGAAATTGAACTTGATTCTGTACAAGAAGCCATGGATTTAATTTTACAACGTAAGCACCAAGAAAATGCACGTAAGGGCTACCAACAAGAAAACCTAAATGATTAAACTAGCATTACAAATAATATACTTTTTTTTAATTAGCGTACCATTTACGCTTTTAGTATATTTTTTTATTGTTATTTACCCTTTTTTAAGATTACCATTTTTAATAATTAAAAAAACCATGAATTGCCATGTTACTAAAAAAACCCAACCTTTCCAAGAGCCTATTAGGCGAACTTAATGACTATTACCACCCCGACAAACAAGCATGTGGGTTAGTTATACGTAAAAAGTATTTTGAAGGCCAAAGCACCCCCCAAAGCGACGTACAAAAGCTAGGTACTTATTTTGAGTACATGGCCACGGGTTACTTGCGTGCGGGCGACCCCATACCTGAACCTGAATACGTTTACAAAGGTACCCCAAAAGAAAAATTGGCGGCTGATTATGAACGTGCCAACCAAGCTGCCGAGTTGTATAAAAAAATTATTGCTACCCATGGCATAGAGGTAACCAAAACGGGTGAGTACATGCTTTACGAAGGTAGCAGCGGTATTAGCGATTTACGTGCCAAATGGAATGGCGAAGATTGCATTATTGATGTTAAATATACTTCCCTATTTGATGACAAATGGAGTGAGTATGGTTGGGACACCGACCGCCTACCCGAAAAGGAAGGCCTTTTATTGCAGCCCCTACATTACAAGTACCTAATGAATAAGCTTGAAGGCATACCCAACATACCATTTTACTTTTTTATATTCCATAGTAAAGACCCTGAAAAAGCAAAAATTATTAAGGTAACAATTGATGATGACCGCATTACCTACCATGAACAAAACGTGGTAGAAAAAATGAAGCGCTACGTTGATATGTTCCACAATAATATTGACTTGCTAGAAGCACGCCCCAACTACTTACGTTGTAAAGAATGTGCTTTTGCACCCACTTGCCACAAACGTGTTGATGTACCCCAAATACAAGAAATTTATTATTAATACCACCCACCATGGAAAACCAAACACCAACAGAACTTTGCCCAATTTGTTCGCAGCAAATGACTGACCATGAAGCCCGTGTGCTTAAAACATGCTACCATTGTGCCGAAGCCGAACACATTATTGAAACGGGCTGCCCTACCATTGTAGTAGGCGAAGAATACAATTGCGCCAAAACAATTAAAGAAAAGCTGCGTTTACTTATTGAACGCGGTTGGCGACCACCAATAACCATGTATTAAAATGCACGTAGCATATAAAGATATTACCCCAAAACAAATGGCCAAACGTATGCTTAAAGAACTTACAGACGTATTTTTGGTGCATGAATTTATTGTAAAGCAATACGTAGTTGTAATGGTTAATAACATTATTAAAGAAATTACCTACCAATTACCGCGCCCACAAGGCGACGCTAGGATAATATATTGGAATAACGTTTTAACTGAACTAGATGCGATATAAATACAAATGTTGGGCATGCGGCGAATACGTATGGCTTGGCATAAATTTTGAATGGGTAAAATATTATTGCGAAGTACGCAACCAATGGACTAAACTATATAGAAGAAAATGAAACCACGTAAATTTGAACACACAAAAGAAAAGGTACAAATAGATGATGACCTATATGCTACCTACCATTACAACGTTGAACAACGAATGTATGAAGAAGATTTCCATGGCCGCCAACACGTAGACGAAAGTGAAATTACAGACCTTAACCTAGAAGCCATATTCGTTATGATTAATGGCGACTATGCAGAAGTTAGGTTTAATGCCTTAACTGATGAACAACTCATGTACATAGAAAGTAAGCTAAAATATTAACCAACATGAAACGTCTATTACGCAAACTGAAAAGTATTGCTAAAACCATTTACTTATTGCCATTTGTTTTTTACATTTTATATGTAATTAACCAATATTCTAAACACCAAAACATACCAATTATGACATACCTTAATGATCGTACTTGGATGAAGCTTTTTTTTGAACAACACCTAAAAAAAGGATATGAAATTAGCACGGGTGTATGGCTTTTAGTATACATTGCATACCTGATTTTTAAATAAACATAACAAAACAAAAACATGAAAAAACAAGAAAAACCACTAGAAGTAGCGGAAGTGCCCGCCCCCGTACAAGAAGCACCAAAACAATTAACACCAATACAACGCTTTCAGCAAAACATAGAACAATACGAACAAAACGTTTTGCCTAACTTATTAAAGAAGCACAACATTGATGTTGCGCAGTTTAAGCAAATTGTACTATCAGAAATTAAAAAGAACCCCAAGCTATTAGAGGCCTTTATTAGTAACCCCGCTAGCATGTTTAGTAGCATATTAACGGGTGCAGAAATTGGCCTTATACCTAGCGATACCCTAGGCGAGTTTTACCTAATACCACGCAAGGTAGACGGCAAGCCCATGGTTACTCCACTTATTGGATATAAGGGCCTTGTAAATATTTTATTACGCAGTGGCGAAATTACTAAAATACATACCGAGTGCGTTTACGAAGGGGAAGAATTTACTCCAATTTACGGACTTGAACCTAACATAATACACAAGCCTAATTTTGATTTACCCCGCACTAGCGACCGCATTAAGTTTGTTTACGCCGTAGCAAAAATGAAAAACGGAGAATACCAATTTGCAGTGCTATCGCGTACGGATATTAACAACATTAAGGCCCTATCGCGCTACGACAATGAACTTTATTTTAATGATAAAAAAGACCCAAACAAATGGATGGTGCGCAAAGTAGCCCTAGTGCAATTAAGCAAAATGTTGCCAAAAGACTACTATGGTAAAAAGGCCGTAGAAATTGATAGCAACCTAGAAGGTGGTGCTACAATTGCTTGGGATGAGGAACAAAAACAAGTTGTTATACTTAAAGAAAAGGCTAATTACGGCGCTAAAAAGCACGGGTCAGCACTAACTAACTTGCCCGAATTGCCTGAATAAAATAAAAAATGCCAAAAGCTAGTATTTATTAAATTTGCTTATAATTCTATTTTATGGAAAAACAAATAGCCCTCCCTGATACATACGCTGCATTCGCAAATTTGAAAAATGTACTTAAAAACCAAGGTATTGTAGTAGATAGTGTAGATAAAGTTTTTGGGTTTAGTGTGCAAGATGTGCGCTTGCTTGATGTTTTTTTAATAGGCCCATTTTTAATTTATGTGGGTATGAACAAACAATTAAGCCTACCAATCCGTGTGGGGTTAGTAACACTTGGTGTAAGTACTATTATTTATAATGGTAATAATTATTTAAAAAATAGATAAAAGCAAAAGCCCCTCGCCAATTCTATTGGAGGAGGGGGCTTTCTTTGAATTAATAGGCCATTAATCAATAGCGTAAAATTAATAAAAAAGTTTTATTAAAAAAGTTTTATTAAAAAATAGTTGGGCAATATTTTAATAAAAGGCCAGAATCGTAATTTACTTGGTTTTCTTCTATGTAAATATAATAGTCAGCATACACTTGGCGCATGTAGCCATCGCTATAAATTTCTAGCGGGCGTGTTGGTACGTCTTTACTAGCTTTTTTGTGGTTTTCAAAATTATTTGGGTTGTCAATATCGCCACTTTGTTTGTGTGGGGCATCCATTGCATCACCATCATTCCAATTAAAACAATAGCTAGGTATGCAGTGGGTATCGTTTTCGTTAAGTTCTTTATTATCACGCATTTTGGTATACCAACCTAGGCCTTCGCTACCCGTGGCAAGTAAATAGCCATATTCACGTACTTTGTTAATGTCAGCAATTACGCTTGCTTCCATTGTGTTACGCACTATGCGCAAATTATCACCGCTATAAAAAAATGATGCTGCGGGCTTAAAACTTGGTAGCCCCGTTTCAGCAATTCGGTCAATGCCTTGGCGTATAAAGTGCGGTAAAAAAATATCATCATCATCCCAAGTAACTACATAATCACCCGTGGCATGTGTTAGTGCATCGCGGCGTATTGCGCCTACATTTGTGTAAGGCTCATTTGTAATACTATCTACACCTTGGTTTATAATTTTTACACTACCTAGCATGTTAAGTTCACTAGTTAATGTGTAGGGGTTTTCAGGGTCGGTATTAAAAATTATTAGTTCAGTTTCGCCTTTATAATCTTGTTGTAAAAAGCAATTTAAAGCCCTTTCTACGCACTTAAAGCGCCCGTAGGTACACATTACGGCTGATACTTTTGGTTGTTGGTTAAACGTCATTATATTCGTTTTTATGTTTATGTTGTTTTGTGTATTGTGTGATTACGCGTTCGCCGCAGTTTTCTATGTAATATTGTTCTTCTAGGTCTAGGTTTTCAAGGTCTATGTAAAATGGTACATGCTTACAAATAAAGTCAGGCCGTGCAATGCGTAAAGAAGTGTAGGTATTATCGTTTATGTTACGCATCAAAGCAAAAGTAGTATCTGTATCAGCCTTGTATACCATTGGCTCTACTTGTTCTAGCCACCAACGGCCTTCGTTACGTTTTACTTGGTTTTTGTATTTGTAATGGTCAGGTATATCGTTAATGGCAATGGCAAAAGCAACTTTATTCATTTCGTACTTTTGCATCAAGTTGTACATTACCAATTGGTAGTCATCAGGTAGGTTTGGGTTAAGTTCAATATCGCTATCAGTGTATATAAAATACTGCCCAATTTCTTTATAAATACCCGTGCTCCAAAGGGCTAGGTGCCCTTCATTTTTTAAAGCGCGTATGTCTACTTTTTTATCTATTGTTTTGTACCAATCTATTAATGGTTGGTAGGTAGATTCGTTATCAAGAATTATAATTTCTTGGTTTGGGTTTAAGCGCAATAAGTGCTCAACCATGTTTTTTGTAGTGGTTAAGCGGTTGCGGTTATTAATAATAACGGGGAAAGGTAGCATGGGCCTATAAATAATCGTAATTCACAAAATACCCATAATGGTCATCACCGCATAGGTACTGCATTTGCGGGTAACGTTCTAAAAATAATTCTTTGGTAAGGTCAGGTTGGTGGTGGGTTTCGTGCACATTACCAAATTCTGTACCTTGTTCGTAATTGTATGGAACGGCTACTAAACAAAGTTTGTCTTTTGCAGTAATTTTATCTAATAGGTTTTTTGCTTGTACATACGTCATGTGCTCTAACACATCACCCATAATTAAATAATCGTATTCATCAAAATCAGTGTCTAAAATGTCACCAATTATAAGTTTTTTATAAATACCACGTAGGTTAAACATATCTACATAATTAGGAAATATTTCTATTCCATCAATGTTTGGGTATACATCACCTAATAAATTGGCATACGTACCGCAGCCCGCACCAACGTCAAGTATTTTTACACTTGTTTCTACATTGGTTATAAAATGTTGTTTTACTACGTCTTTAAATAAGTTGTAAGAATACGGCATATATTTTGTTTTAAATTTTCCATTTATTTAAGGGGCAACCTTGCATACCCACGGGCGTAAAAACTTTACCCTTTGTTGCGCACCCACATTTTTTGCAATAAGCAATTCCAAGTGCGCTTTCGCCCCATTGTTCACAACCCATGCACGTAGCTAGGCGTACTTCGGCTACTTCTTTTTGGTCTTCAGTTGGGTTAATTGCCGCAGCATAAGAAAGTACAATTTCTTTAATTTTGTTCATACAATACTGATGTTTTACCTATTTCTTGTACAAGGCTAAAATATTTATAACTGCATTTTGTTTTGTCATAGCTTTCGCCCGTTACTTCGTATGGTAATTCGTTTATATAATCGCCTTTAAAAAAGTGCGTATCAGCTACGGCTTTGGTTACGCCCGCATTGTGCATTATATAGGTTTCATCAAAACGTTCAAGTGGCTCGGTGGCCCAACAAAAATTCATTTCAGGTATTACCTTGGTATTGTAACCGCGCATCCAAGCGTTCCATACAATTGCCCACATGTCGCTACACCAAATTTGTATTTCGTGATGCGTTGGGTCAGCAATTTTCTTTTGTATGTTTAATGCCGTTATGTCTTTAAAAAGTTTTTCGCAATCTTGTTCTACTTTGTGCCAAAATACCCAATCTACTTTTTTCATTATGTATTGGGCCCCGCCCGCTTGTAATTGGCGTTCTTTTACAAGTTCAGGGTGTATACCTACAATCTTGCACATAGCATCTAAAACGTCATCACCTTTGCTTTTAACATAATCATACCCTAGGTAGCTTATAGTATCGCTTACGTACCAATTAAGGTCATCTACGCATATACCTTTTATAAAGTCAGGGAACTTGGTAAAAATAATATCGCAATCATGGTAAAAAACGCATTCTTCTTCTAGTTGCGGGTTGGCCTTAAAATGTTGTTTAAGTATATTAGGCCTAATTGATGATATATAACTTATTGGGTGTTGGCGTGTATCAGGGTAATAAAAAAAGTCGGCAACGTCTTTGTAGCGCTGCTCGACCTTATTCATAGTATCTAATTTGTCCTGAAAATCGGACTCGTTTGTATTGTAAGCTATCAGAATATCAATCTGATTGTTTTCGTGTATATCTAAACTTTTAAAGTTTTCTAGCATCACCTCAAGTTGCCAAGCAAAATAAGGGATAGCAGGTTGGACACACATAAATGTCACGTTCTTTGCCTTCATGGTTCTTTTTTTTATTTTTAATTTCTCTATTATTTATATTAAAAAAAAATTATAATGTATACTCTAATAATATTGTATCACTTGTAGTAAATGTTTTATTATTAAATGTATATGTCCCGTTTGCGGTAACCGATATTGAATCATTTAATACACCATTAATAAATAAAAATAAAAATGATGAACTACTGAAATTTGATATATCAACAAATATTGGAGAAGCAGTTAAACTTGCAAGACCCGCAACTATTGCTGCACCTGTGGTAACAGGGAAAGAACCTGAGCTTATTGTATAAAAAGATGCACCACCCGTAGTATAAACATTATCTATTTGTCCACTACCTGATGGATTATCTATTGTAAATGAACCAACAGCAGCAGTAGTTGTGCTCGTTGTTGTACTTGTAGTTGGAGGCGCAGTTGTTGTTGTTGTTGTCGGCGCTTCCGTTGTTGTTGTGGTGGTTGGCGCTTCCGTTGTTGTTGTCGTGGTTGGCGCTTCCGTTGTTGTTGTCGTTGTCGGCGCTTCCGTTGTTGTTGTGGTTGTCGGCGCTTCCGTTGTTGTTGTGGTTGTCGGCGCTTCCGTTGTTGTTGTGGTTGTCGGCGCTTCCGTAGTTGTTGTGGTTGTCGGCGCTTCCGTAGTTGTTGTTGTGGTTGGTGCCAACGTAGTTGTTGTGGTTGTCGGCGCTTCCGTAGTTGTCGTTGTTGTTGGCGCTATTGTTGTTGTTGTGGTTGTTACGGCTGCTGCGGTTGTTGTTGTTGTTGTTGGGGCCGCAGTTGTTGTTGTTGTTGTGCCCGTAGTACAATCGTTAATATCACCATAAACGTTTACATCGTCTTGGGTATATAAAAAAGTATTACTACTAATTGTTTCAGTACAAAAGAAGCCAAAACCTAATGCGTTTAATGCAGTTAGCATATCGGGTAAAGTAGGTGTAAAATTAATTGTATATGGTTGCCCACCTATTACAATACTTAAAACCCCGCATGAAATATTTAGGGTGTTTATATTCCAAGAATATTTTGTAAGTGCATTTATAGAATAAACATTTTGCTTCAATACGGGTACATTAATATTGCAATCCGTATTGTTTTGTACACTAAATTGTATAAGTTCTTTTCTCTTTTGCATAAATTATTCTTGGTCAATTAGGTAATTACAATAATCATCAAAAAAGGATATTCCTTCTAACTTTTCTAGGGTTTCAAAATTATCGTCAGCAAACCTATCAAAAAATCCTGCCATGTTAGCAATTAATGCGAACATTTTAAAGTAAACAATACTATTTGCATACGAAGTAAAAGTTAATGAACTTGTATTATCAAATATAATTGTTTCAGGGTCTACGTTATTGTAATATAATGATGGTGTAAATTGGTATGGGTCGACAGTGAAAGGTAAGTATGTAGACATACTATTACCATTTGTATTAAAGTTATTGTAGAAAAATGGTTGGTTAATTTCTTGGAAAGTTGCTGCCGATATATAAAAGAAAAGTGCACCATAGTTATAAGTACCAAGGCTATTAACAAGTTGATTATATGTAATTGTTGGTGTAACAACGCTTAAACTAGCGCCAACACTAGTAACGCTTGGTGGCACCACACTAACCATGGGTGATGTTGCCGTACTTGTTGATGTTGAAATAGCTGCCATTACTATAAAATTTTATTACCCTTCAAATCGGAAGCAAATAAGTCACCGCTACCTTTTTCTTTTTGTACACGTAAACCAAATTCTTTTGAAAATTCTTTATTCATATCACCTAAAAAAGAAACGGACTCGCCCGCACTTTGTGCATCTTCATAAGCTTTAAGTGCAATTGCTGCATTCTTTTTTTGTTCTTCTGTTGGCGCACTAACAGAACTAGTGCTACTTTTTTTGCTGCTAGTAGAACCAATAGGCTTTAATTTTTTAAACGCCCAATATACAACCAAGCCACCGCCAAATATTAATAAAGCCTTTTTTAAGTTGGTATTCATTATTTTAATTTTTTAACTATTAAGTAAGTAGCTACTGCGGCAACCCCAAAAGCAAGTAAATAAAAAGTACCACGTTTTAGGCCCATGGTATAATCACCTTGTAAGCGATCCCTTTTGCTTTGTGCAACTATGTCTATTGAATTATTTGTTTCGTCAGGGGTAATTACACCTTTTTTAGACAATAAGCCATTTACCAAATTTTGTAACTTCATTTGGTTTTTTTGTAATACACCTAACGCAGCTTCGCCGTATTTGCCTTGGTTAATAGACTCTTGTACGCTATCAAGTTCAGCTTTAATTTGGCTTACTAGGCTATCTTTTTTATCAGGAGTAAAAATTTGTCCTTTTGTAATTTCTGACATATTATTTTTTTCGTTTTGCTAAAATAACAATAAATGCTAGAATACCAATAACGGCACCAACTGCACCCACCACCAATAGCGTTTTTTTAGTTTTTTCTTTTTCAACTTGTAACTTACCCAAAGCATCAACACGTGCAGTATTCAGCTTACCAAGTGTATCGCCAAGTATTTGCTCGCGTGCTTGTTCACTTTGTGCACCCATTAATAGCTTATTCAAGGCTATTTTTTGGTCATAATCAAGTGCGGCTAGGTTTTGTTCAAACTTGCGTCTTTTGTTGGCATCACTAATTCCATTAATTGATGTTGCTATTGAAGCTACGGCTTGCGCCGCTGCGGCTGCGGTTATTGGCATATTAATTATATTTTAAATGTATTTCTTCATTTTTTTGTTCGTGTATCTTTAAGCCATTACGCAATAAAAAACCAATAGCACGTGTGTTTTTAGCCCACAATGCACATGTAAATTTATTTTGTAATTGCTCGCAAACCTTTTCAAACCAAGCACCAACAATTTTTGAGTTTCGGTGCTCAATATTAATGGCAAAGCTATATAAAAAACTATAAGCCTTGCATATTATTGAATAACCAATAACCTCGCCATCATACACAATTTGGTGCATTTCCAATGGGTATTGGTGTATTGCTTCAATTATTTTATCGTAGGTATCATCTACACATTTATTTAACGTAAGGCCAACTACATGGTATTTTTCTATAAGTTCTACATCACCCTTAAACGCACAAATTATAGCGTTGTGTAACTGCAAATTGTTTGTAATGGGTGCAAAAACTAGCATTTTACGCTTTTTTATAAATGTAAGCAATAATACCTAGCGCTACTACCCCCATAACAGAAGCTATGATAATGGTTTTAGTGCGTTCTTGTTTTTCACCTAGGCCGTATTTACTAACCAAAATATCAATACGGCGGTTTTGCAAATCGGTAAGAGTATCTTTTAGTATACGTAGCCTTTCGGTTTCGCTATTTGTAGCCATCAGGGCTTTACTTAACGCAACTTGTTGGTCATTATCAAGTAAAGCTAGGTTTTGTTCAAATTTACGCCTTTGGTTAGCATCAGCAACGCCACCTATTGCGGTTATAATTGCACCCGCGGCTTCACCGCCCGCTTGTATGGCGGCTGCGGTATCTAGCCCTTTTTGTGAAGGGCCCGTTGGTTTTAGTGTTGGGTCTGCCATTACTATAATTTTATAAGCCTAGAATTCTATTTGGGTCAAACATTGGTACACCACCATTATTTGTTGGTGCAGCTAATAAATTTGGTACGTATTGGGTTTTTGACCATACTAGGCCCCTTTTTGCTGCTATTGCATCAATTTCTGCTAGGCTATCGATTTGTGTTTTGCCCGTTGCGGCTTTAACTGCATTTTGGGTTTCAGTACCAAAATCACCATCTGCTCCGAATTTCGGTAATTTATCTTTACCTAGTGCTAATTGTAAACGTTGTACCAAAGCACCTTTTGACCCCTTTTTTAATGGAAATTCTGCTTGGGTTGTGCCACCGCTACCGCTAGTTGTACCACCGCCACCGCTAGTATCTACCACTCCACCATCCATAACAGAAGGTGTTTTACGCATGCTACGCAAGATGTATATTACGCCAATTACGCCTATGGTTATTGGTAACCAATACTTTTTTACTTTATTCATTACTAAATAATTTTTATAAAATTACCAATTATAATTAAAATCTATTGTTTTTTTATGCTATTTTAAAAAAAAAGCTTATAACAATTAAGTTACAAGCCTTCTTTACCTAGGGGGGTAGGGTATTATTCTTTATCTTTTAGGCCGTATTTTATCCATTTGTACCAAATACGTTCATGTATATAGTATTGTATTGGCTTATACAATAATTCAGCAACGCTAAATGCAGCGCCCACTTTTACGCTATCGGTTACGGCCCACATCACGCCGAAGCCTACTAATGTGCTTATTAGTCGGTAGCTAATTGTTTTTGCAATGTGCCTTTTAGCCGATACTGCCATTGTGTAATTGGTTTAATTGGTCACGCAATTTAGTTGCCGATATTTCAGCTATTTCAGGCGGTACTTGCAATTGTTCTACTTTGTAGCCGACATCACGGCCATAATAAACGCCTTCTATATCAGGTAATATTTGAACTAGCATCATACCCGTATTCATCCATTCACTTGTTTCAGGGTCATTAAAAAACATGGTCAAAACTTGTTGTGCAGTAAACGGGTTTTTAGTATCGGTAGGTACATCACGCACCCATACAAGTACGGGGATGCCTTCACTAATTTTTTTATTAAATAGATACTTGTGCCCCTTGTGCAGCGTCTGATATCGTCCTATGAAAAGCGCGTATTTTTTGTACTGATTCTTCAATTCCATTTGTGGTTGTATTTAAAGTTAATAAATTAGGTATTGTAAATTCATTTGGTAATTCAAAATCTTTTACATGGTTTGCTTCACGTCCACGTTCGCCTTGATAAGTTAAATATACCCAAATTACTTGTTCAGGGTTAAGTTGGTCAAGGTAGGTGCGTGCTTCTTCTATTGGGTATACTGCGCTTACCAAAACAACGTGATATTGTTTATTTAAAAAAGTGGCAATATCGCTTATTCTATTTAAGTTTTTAATGCGCCCTTCTTTACTATAATCTTGGTTGTTAAACATGGCACGTATATCATCACCATCTACAATAGGTACCGATACGCCATAATCTAAAAACAACTTCATTTGGTAGGCCTTTGCCAAAGTGGTCTTTCCAGAAATTGGTTGCCCAAATAATACTATAATCATATTGTTTGTTTTATTTTGTTTATAACCATATCGGCAGTAATTAGTTTGTGGCATTCAAATTGGCGTGGTGTATCTTCATGTTCGGGGCACCACATCCAATTACCTTTGTTAAATCTAAATAATGGGTTATTCCAACAACCGCGGCATGTGTTTTCATTAATAATACGTATGCAGTTAGTTTGAAATTCATGGTCAGGGTTAGTAAAATTACTAATCATGTAAACGCGCTTATTTAGGGCCCAACTTAACCAACTAATACCACTACTTAAACCAACAAAGAATTCAGCATGGTATAATAAGTTCATTACGTTTGTTAAACTTTTATCTTCTAGTGGGGTAAGCCCAATTAAATCACTAGTTTTTTGGTACATCATGCTATCTTCCCTACTTACTTCTATTACCTTGTAACCTTGGCCAACTAAAAAATCAATTAGGGGTTGCCAATAGTACCACAATTTAGCTTGCGTAGTAGAGTATATAGAAATACAAACATATTTTTCTGCAATTGGCCTCTCTATTGTTGGTTCAAAAGCCAAACGTGGTAAAAGTTCTTTATAAGGTAAGCACAAAATATTTGTTGCACTTTGCTGCAATGGCACAAGTGCGGGGTTAATTGGCTCTCGGTTTGTATCCCAATACCAACCAATTTCAAACATTGCAATTATGTCTTGTACAACTTGGCCACGTGGTACAAATTCAAGTTCAGGGTATACGCTTTCAAATAATTCATTACGGAAAGTAGATACAATAACTTTGCAATCGTATACGCGTGCAAATTCCAAGCAGTAAGGCATCCATGCTAGGCTATCTCCTATGGCTTTTGATTCAAACGTAATAAATACACGCTTACCTTTAATTTCATCAAGTAGGTTAATTTGCTTTATGGTGCGGCCTTCGTAACGCACTAATATAATAATATCGCTTAAATATCTACGCTGCAAACGCGAATACATACCTAGCTTTAATTTAGCTTCGTATATTATTTTATTGTTTTCACGTTCTACAAATTGTATTTCATATTCACGTCCTTTACCTTCGTCACCCGTAAGTTCAAAGTAAAGCCCGTTTACGTGGTTAATTTTGTAAGTTATCATTTTTTATGGTTGTGTTTATGCTATTTATATGGCGTTGGCGTATGTCTTCAGAATTTAGCGTTTGCGGGCTAAAAACGGCTTTGTAATTTTTTTCTATGTGCTTGCAAACATTTAACCAATCGTATTTATGGCGTGCTTGCATCATATCCATTACTACATCTAGGTAACCATCTGATTCAATTTTATTTATACCATTTACTACTTCGGCAGTGGTAAGTTCTTGCATTACGTGCATACCTTTAATTTCAAGGTCGCCCCTATAAGTTCCAACAATAGGAAGGCAACATGCAGCCGCTTCTAGTAAGGTAAGGTTAGGGTGGCCCGCTTCAAGCATACTTGGGTGTAAAAAAATTGTATGGTCTTGGTAAATTTTTAGCAACTCATCTTCGGTAGGGTTGGTGGCAATTAAATTTAAGTTAGGGTAGGCTAGTAAATCTTGGTGTATTTCAAAAAACTTTTGGTTTGCTTCGGCACCAACAATTGTAATTGGTAAGTCAAGCTGCATGGCCGCTTCAATACCATACCTAAAACCCTTCCTATCGTAGCCATAATCGCCCGCTAGGCCATTGTTGGCTACCATTAATAGCTTGTGGTTAATTGGGGGCGTAACGGGCTTAAAAAAGCTTGTATTTACACCATGGGGTATATAAAATAATTTATCAGTTTCTGCAAAGTAATTTAAAAGGTGCTGCGCATGGGTTATGCTAAAAATTGAGCCCTTCATGGCTTCAAGGTTGTGCTTAAATACATGGCTATCTTTGCCGTAGTGTTCTGTATGGTGGTCATGTAACGAAAATACGTATGCAATACCCCTATTTTTACATTCTAGCGCAAGGTTACCCATGTGCACGTGTACAATATCGTATTGGTTGGGGCTTACCTCGTTTAAAAATTTTACATCAACTTTGTGACCTAGGGCTTCAAAGGCTTCTTTGTATTCGCCAATAATTTTTTCTACGGCACCCCATTGGCGTTGGCCGCGTGGCAATACGGGTATGATGCCCGTTACTACTTGACATATCTTCATTAAGTTATTTTTTTAATTTGTTAATAAATTCCTGTTCAACGTTAGTTTTATAACCAAGTAATATTTTATATTTCATCATATTTGCCAAATGGTGCAACGTTTTTATTTTGTTTTCTTCACTTACTTCTTGGGTATTTAAATCTTTATTTAATTCGCATTGTTTCTTTATACTTGCGCCAATTTTAGAAAGCCCTTTTGTTTCCTTGTGCAGCTTTAATTTGTAATAAATTTTTTTAATTATGTTCATAAAAACTTTTTTTCTTGTAAATCAATTAACGAAAACCCATTTGCTTGCGTAGTATACCTATTTTTTACAATACCCATTTTGTAAGGGCTATGTCTAAAAATAGAATTAAAATACATATCGGCGGCATCCCATTTGTGCGTGCGTAGTTTTTCAAATAAATACGCCTTTGCAGCTTTGGGAAACATTATGCTTTGTAACCCAATAATGTGATTAGTAATAAAACACAAATCTTGGTTTGGTATTTCGGCCACAACGGGTGATTGTAACCAACCATGTTCTAGGGTATGGGTATCGCCAAAACTAAAATAGCCAATGTTGTTTTCTTGTGCAATGTTTGCAGCTTGCTTAATAGCGTCTACAAATTCATTTATTGGTTTTTCAATAATGCAGTCACCTTCGCAGACAATTAAAAAGTCAGCATCATTAAATTCTGTTAAAATAGCGTTTTTAAATGCTTCGTAGCAGCCGTAGTGGCTTGGTGTTAATGCAGTACCAAATTCTTGAATTTTGGCTTCGTCAAACAATTCCATAGATACGCACTGCGGGCGCATGCAATTATTTTTTGGCGGTAGGTCTGCGTAGCGTTCGTTGGTTTGCACCACATATTCAATGCCGTGTTCTGCAATACGGCTTAAAGAATCGCGGCTTTTTTGTTCACGTTCATCATTAATGGTGGTTTGTATATGCACCAACTTAATTTTGTAATTTTTATTTTTTACCTTATAAGTACCCGTGTGGTTGTACTTGTCTAGGTTTTTGTTATTAATTTCATACACTTCTTTTTTGTACATGTGCTCGTCATCAAAAAATTCTAGTGTAACTTCTATGGGTTGGCCCTTAAATTCAAATTCTTTACGGAACTCCCTAATTTTGCTTATTTGAAAGCGGTTGTTATAAAACTCACCGCCCGCTTCGGTCATGGTTACGTTTACTTTGCGGTCATCTACATTGTAGGTATAAAAGTAAAACATGTACCCGTTGGGCTTATCCTTAATTGGTAAAATAGAATAGTATTCGCTATTGCTTGCTACACCAAGGCCACTATGTACAAGTAAGGTTTCTTGCGGGTTGTCAATCCTTTTTGTATGTTCAGCTATGTATGGTTGGTTAAGTATTTTAAACATAAAATCTTCAAGGAAGTTTTGGGCCCCTACGTTTTGGCAAAGTGTATTGTAATCATCAGGTTTGCGTACGTCTTTAAAATTTTGTAAAAAGAAATCTGTATCAAAAGACATACCATTTGTCTGTACACCTTTACCAAAAGGGGTATTTAATGTACCAAAATATGCTGATGGTGTTTCTTTAAGGTATTCAAAACTTTCTTGTATTGTAGGTACGTCTTGCTCATTTAATATTACATCATAAGTGGTGTAAAAAAAGCGCTTGTAACCCATTTGGTTGGCATATTTAGCCGCAGTAATTAGGTTAGTGTAAACACACAAAGATTGATTGCTATATTTTAGCCCATTAATATTTACTTCTACATCAAAATCATTGGTATACCTAAAAAACCTAGTGTAATAACTATGGTGCGTAAGCGGGTTGTGGGCATCATAAATGTAATACTTTACCATGCTTTGTATTTCTGCATCTACGGGAAAGTGCGATATTAATAAAATATCACGGCCTAACACTTTAAGGCTATTTATGGTATCTTTGGTAAGTTGCACCCTACTTTTAAGGTTAGGGTAAGTACCAAGTACAATAAGTTCTTCTAGGTTATTGTACCTTCTAGGTTGGGCTAGATTAATTACCCATTTTACATCAGTATCTAAATTACCCGTCAAATAACGAAAATTACTTACATTATCGTATCGGTTAAGGTACACATCAAGGTTAAAAATAAGTTTTGGTAGGTCTGCGTATTCTTGTGCTTCCTTAATTACAATTGGGTTAAGTTCTTTATTACCCCTATCACCACGGCTTGTAAACAAAAACAAATCAGAAGCTTGAATAAATTTTTCAGTATCGCTGCGCTCACCCCAAATAACGCAATTATCTAAATTTTTATTTTCTTGCTTCCATTCCATTAATGGCTTCCAATATGATTCAAAGTTGCCCGCTTGGTTACCCAAAAAGTGAAATTTAATTTTATAGTCAGCTAACTTGTTAGCAATTTCCATAGCATATTTTTGGTTTTTACGCGGGGTAAAAAGGCCAATAATTACTACGTGTTTATAATCGGGCTCTAGGCCAAGTTCATTGCGGGCTTCGGCTTTATTACGGGTTTTATTGTCTACGGGGTATTCAATAACTTCGTAAGGTATGTTTAGGTGGTTGAATTTTAGTGCATTGTAGGCGCTAACAAAAATAAATTTGTCAGGGTACCAAAGCTTCTTTTTGGGGTCAAAGCTACTATCATGTGTGGTTTCAAGTATCGTATATTTACGTGTATTTTCGTATACAAATTGCGCAAGTTCATTAGACATAAACATTTCAGGGTGTTCTTCCATCATTATTACGTCAGGCTTAAATTCTGAAATAACATCAAGTAATTCAAATTTATTATCGCCAAGCGTAATAAAATTCTCTTGCCCCAAAGTTTCTATAATGCGGTTACGTTGTACTACAAAAGTCCATGCAACAAATGCGTGTTCTACTAACTTAATTTCGTAGTCATTTTTTAAAAGGGCCACTTTGTTTGCAGTTACTTGTGGTGCACCGCCCGTACTTAAATGTGGCGTAATTACCAATAGCTTTTTTTTCATAATTATTTTTGTGTTTCTAAAACCTTATTTAATACATTAATTACAAAAGGGTGGCATTCGTAAGTAGGCTTATTTTCTAAACATTTAATTAGTGGGGGTACACCTTGTATGTCGCCCCATTGCTTTACGCCGTACTTCATGTTAGATGCACATTCTAGGCCGCAACCGCCACGCACGTAAGCATATTTTAAGCCATTTTGATCATAGCTATTTTGACAAAACGTTCCAGAATTACCTTTGCGGCGTGGTACTCTAAATTCAGGGTTAATTGATGAGCCTAAATGTATTATAGGTGTATTGGTTGTACCCGCTAGGTGCAATAGGCCCGAATCCATTGTAACAAAACATGTTGCTTTTCTAATAATATGCCAACAATCAGAAATACTTGTCTTATTCATTAGGTTAAGCCCGTTGGGTATTTCAAAATTAAAGACGGGCTTTTGTACATTGAAAAAACCCGTTTCTGCACTATCCTTACCAATGCTTACAACTGCAATGCCTAGGTCATTTAGGCTTTGTGTTAGCTGCATCCAATTTTCTGCGGGCCATGTACGGCTTTCCCACGTGCTTACGGGGTGTATTAAAACGTATTTTTTAGGTAGGTCTATGCTTAATGGGGTAGTGGGCCTATAATAACATTCCATTTCTTTTGCGGTAAGCATAAAGCCAAGGTTAATTGCATGCAATTGGCGTATGTCTATTACGTTGTGCTTGTATTCTATGCCACGTTCATTTTTTTTGCCTACATTATAAAAGCTATTGTGCACTATGTAATTAGCGTTTATATAGCCCATGTCTACTGATGAGGCCTTATAGCTAACTTCTACATGTGGGTTTTGCTTAAATAATTCAGGCATTTGGCTTATTACCATAACTTTTTGCCCGTATGCTTCTGAAACTTTTTTTATGGTTGGGGTGGCGCATAGTAGGTCGCCTAGGCCATTGCATTCAGCAAGATTGATGCAAATTTTTTTCATTTATGGTTTTTTTTTACGCGGTAAATTTAATGTTTTTTATAATAAAGTGCATACATTTACAACTAAATTAAAAAAAATGACCATAAAAGTAAGCATAGGTGAATTATTTGATAAAATAACTATCCTAGAAATTAAGCGGCTACAAATTACCGAAGCCGATAAACTTGCCAACGTACTAAAAGAGTACAATTACCTACGCAAAAAGGCCCTTAAACTAGACCTAACCTACACAAAGGACACGCACTACAAAAAACTATTAAAAGTTAATAACCTTTTGTGGAACATAGAAGATTTGAAACGCCAACACGAACGCACTAAAACTTTTGACGCAAATTTTATAGACCTAGCCCGTTCTGTATACATTATGAACGATGAACGTGCAAAAATTAAAAAGGCTATAAATAAAAAATACAATAGCGAAATCGTAGAAGAAAAAAGCCACAAAAAATATTAAAAAATAAAACCCAACATTATTTATGAATGTAATTTTCCAAATCAATGGCGGTATTGGCAAGGTTGTTGCTTCTACTGCGGTATGTAAATCAATTAAAGCAAAGTACCCTGATTGCAAATTAATTGTAGTAAGTGGCTACCCTGATGTTTTTTTAAATAACCCTAACGTAGATAGGGCTTTTGCTTTTGGGCAACAACAATATTTTTATCAGGAATATGTACAAAATCAAGAATTTAAAGTTTTTGCACATGACCCATACCTTGACACAACACATTTAATGCAAGATGAGCATTTAATAGAAACATGGTGCAGATTATATGACTTACCATTTATACAAAAACAAGGTGAGTTATTTTTAAGCCAAAGAGAAATAGATTTTTTCTCAAATAAATATACAACAGACAAGCCTATATTTTTATTACAAACCAATGGTGGTGCTGATAGCGCACTTAAATATTCTTGGGCACGCGACATACCAACTTGTGTTGTAAGTGATGTTATACAACAATTTAGACATGAATATAACATGGTACACATACGTAGAGATGACCAAATAAATTACGAACATACCATTGGTATATCAGACACTTTTAGGAGCCTTGTGGTACTAATAAGTTTAAGCACTAAAAGATTATTAATGGATAGCTTTGCACAACACGTTGCAGCTACACTAAATTTACCATCGGTAGTATTGTGGGTTGTTAATTCACCAAAGGTATTTGGGTATGATGTCCACACTAATATTATTGCTAACCCTGAAACAAAACAATCAGACATTAGGGCTGCGTATTTAAGTAAATACAATATTTCAGGTGAACTAGTTGAATTCCCATACAAAAATGAAAATGAAATTTTTGATATTGCAAAAATTGTTGAAGCATTAAAAAAATAATCATGGAAAAATTATTTTACCAAAGTTCACTTCCAAGAAGTGGAAGCACGCTTTTACAAAATATTCTTGCACAAAACCCTGACATATACGCTACTCCAACTAGTGGAGTATTAGAATTATTAGTTGGTGCGCGTGCTAACTATACTACTTCTGATGAATTTAAAGCGCAAGACCATGAACTTATGAAAAGTGGTTGGCAAGCATTTGCTAAAAATGGTATGGACGCTTTTTATAATGCAATTACGGATAAAAAATATGTTATTGATAAATCTAGGGGGTGGGGCATCCACTATGACTTACTGCAATTTGTGCAAGGCGGTGAACCAAAGATTATTTGTATGGTGAGAGACCTACGTGATATTTTTGCTTCAATGGAAAATAATTTTAGGAAGCACCCCGAAAAACAATCTGATATATTAAATTGGACTACGGGACAAGGCACTACTGTCCCAAAACGTATTGACATTTGGTCACAAAATCCACCCGTAGGACTAGCTATTGAACGCTTATCAGAAATATTTAGAATGGGTATTAATGCTAAAATGCACTTTGTACGTTTTGAAGATTTGTGTTTGTACCCTGATACAACCATGGTGCAAATTTACCAATACCTAGAAATACCACATTACAAACATGACTTTGACAACATTGAACAAGTTACCAAAGAAGATGATGAAATTTATGGCGCTTTTGGTGACCATGTAATTAGGAAAAAACTAGAGCCCGTACGTAGTAGGGCCAAAGAATTATTAGGTAAAGACGTAACCGATTGGGTATACACTAACTACGAATGGTTTTTTAAACAATTTAGATATACCAAGTAATGATAGATATTAACACCTACTTTGATAAAATTTTTTATATTAATCTTGCAAAAGATACTGCACGTAACCAATATATGCTAGCCCAATTTAAAGAATTTGGGATAACTAATTTTGAACGTTACGAAGCAATTGTTTACAAAGAATTACCGCCTTTTGCTTTATGGCGCAACTTTATTAAAACAAATGAAAAATACGTTAAAGGGCAACTTGGGTGTAGGGAGTCTATGCTAAACGTTATTAAAATTGCAAAAGATAGGGGGTATAAAAATATTTTAATACTTGAAGATGACGCATACATGCTTAACAACCCTAGCGATGTAATGAACATGAACCAAGTTAATTTATCGGTAGCTGATATGTTTTATTTTGGTGGCACAATAGAGCCACATTATAGAGGGCAAGTTGTTTGTGCCCATGCTTGCGGTATAAAACATACCCTATTTGACGATATTATAAATATGTCGGTTGCTTCGGGTATGGAAATGGATAATTTTTATGCCAAGATTATACAACACATGAGTTACAATTACAACCCAAGGGGCCAATATAATGTAGTTATGTTACAACCTTTTAATACAATTGTACAAAATAAAGATTTTGCATCTAATATACAACAAAGGGGTGATTTGCTACAATTAACAGAATTAATCATGCCTTATTTTATGCCAAAAACATTTATGGAAATTGGTAGTAAAGATGGGCTTGATACTAAATACATAGCTGACTATTGGCACATTGATAAAGACAATGCTTACATAGTTGAAGCAAACAAATATTGCCATGACGAAATCTCAGCCGACTTGTTAAAAACCCCGTATGCTAAATTGATATTTGGCGCAGCTTCTAATGTTGATGGGCAAGTAGAATTTAATTGTGTTATTAGTGACGATAAAGAATTAGTTGGTGTATCATCAATTAAAAAAAGCATGGTAATTAATAACCTACAATATGAAAAAAATATTGTGCCATGTTTTAGGCTTGAAAACCTAATAAAAGAACATGCAATAGAATTATTAAAAATAGACGTAGAAGGCCATGCCTACGAAGTACTAGAAGGCATAGGCCAACATTTGCAGCATGTTAAAGCCATACAAATAGAAACAGAAATAACCCCTTCCTTTGAAAATCAAAAATTAGACGCAGAAGTACACGACTATTTGGAAAAAAATAATTTTGTACTTATCGATAAGCAAAGGTGTTGGGCTGCACAATACGATTGCTTGTACCTACACAAAACCTTGCTTAAATTATAAAGATTTCAGTTCTTGCAACCTTTGTTTTGCTTCGTCAATTTGTGCTTGTAATTCAGCCGCCTTTTCAGCATCTGTTTTAGCTGCTTCTGCTGCTAACCTATCTGCTTCTTCGGCTTGCATTTTTGCATTAAATTTAGCTTGGCGTGCTTCCATAATTTGTTTTTGTGTTTCTTCTAATTCTAATTGAAGTGCTGTTAAATCTGCCATGTTTTTTATTTTTATATTAAATTATTTCTTTTTAAGATATCTTCAAGTATTGTTATTCTTTGTTCTTGTGCGGTTAATTTATCATTAAGTTCTTGTACCGCTTTTACTGCCAATGGTGTGAACCTATCAGAATATAAACCAAGTGTTTTATCTGGATTCTCACCAACAAAAGAAGGCAATACTTCTCTTACTTCTTGCGCAATAAAACCTAAATTACAAGTACCATCACCATTTATCCACTTATACCTTACGGGATTTAATTGTTTTAATTCACACAAGCCATAGGTTGATGCCGTAATGTTACATTTTAAAGTCCTATCTGATGGGTTAGTATTTGTTAAACTACAATTATTTGAATATACTGCCCCATTTGTAGAAAGAACCGCAGACCTTAATGTACTTACTAAAAATGAATTAGCACAAGTATTACATAGGTTACAACCAAAAACCGCCGCAAATGCAGTGTTTTGGGATACGCAGTTACCACAACCACCTAGTATTGCACCGCATGAACCTAACACACAATTTTTAGCACCCCCTACAATCACGGAAGTACATGCGAAACTATCAGTCATGCGGTTACAAAAGCCACCCCCTATAAAACCATCAGGGCTACAATTTAAATTTAAACAACCCCCACCTATAAACCCTCTATTCTGAGTGTTTGTATTACACTCACCACCCACTACTACGCCTAATGCCCCATTTGAACAAATAAAATTACTTGAGCCACCACCTATAAAACCACAAGAACTTTGTAGGATTCTATTGAAGAAGCCCCCACCAATTGTAGATTGTATACTACCAGATTGGTTACAACTCCCTCCACCAACAAAGGCTCCAACACAACAAGCATTGTTACATTGACCACCTCCAACAAAACTACAACAGAAACTAGCAAGGTTACAATATCCGCCACTAATTGTTGCATGTGTACTACAAGCCTTATTACAAGAACCGCTTAATGCTCCTGAATGGGCACCAGAAGCAGTGTTAAATTGTCCACCCACAATCGCTGCAAAACTACTACTAGCCGTGTTAACACACCCACCTAAAACGGCAGAGCCAGTTCCACTAGCCGTGTTTCCAAAACCACCTAACACAGCAGAACCAGACCCACTAGCTCTATTCTGAAAACCACCTCCTATGGTTGAGTATATACCCGCATTACAAATTGTAGGTTCTGATGTAAAAGTACAATGATATAATGAAAATGTACCACCACAAGTATTGTTACCAACACCACCAACCACTACGGCACCAAAAGCTAAACAACCTGATGTAACATTACAAACAGAGTTACAATTACCTCCACCTACAAATGAGTTAATTCCTTGCGCTAAATTATTTTGACCACTTAAAGCAGCAGAATAATCCCCACATGCAGTGTTACAATAACCACCACCTACAAATGAATTTTGACCTGAAGTTGTATTGCTAATACCCCCTACAATAGCTGAATATACTCCACTTGCAGTATTATTATTACCTCCTCCTACAAAAGAACCACCCATCTGAAAAGTACCTCCACATGCTGTATTAAAGAGACCTCCTCCTACAAAAGAAGCATATCCACTTGCTGTATTACCTTGACCACCACCTGATATAGCAAAGGCTTCAGTTGCTACATTTAGATAACCACCTGAAACAGTTGAATAATTACATCCTGCTATATTATTACACCCTCCACCAACAAATGAATGACATCCACAAGCTGTGTTACATTGACCACTTAAAGCAGCTGAATAATTTCCTGAAGCAGTATTACTAACTCCACATCTAACAGAAGAATTAGTACCACCACCAACAACGATAACCGCACCCAAGCCACCCGAAGTACCACTAGAACCCGAAGCTCCCGTTGCGCCACTTGTACCGCTTGAACCTGATGTTCCATTTGCTCCCGTTGCGCCACTTGTACCGCTAGAACCATTTGCACCGCTTGTACCGCTAGTGCCATTTGCTCCATTTGCACCGCTAGTTCCGCTTGAACCACTAGAACCATTTGTACCGCTTGATCCATCTGTACCACTAGTTCCGCTTGAACCATTTGCGCCACTTACGCCACTAGTACCATTTGTACCACTTGTCCCGCTGCTTCCACTAGTTCCAGAACTTCCGCTAGTTCCACTTGTTCCATCAGCGCCACTTGTGCCATTTGTACCACTTGTCCCGCTGCTTCCATCGGTACCGCTTGAACCATCAGTACCACTTGTCCCACTACTTCCATTTGTACCGCTAGTTCCATCTATCCCGCTAGTTCCGCTGCTTCCATCAGTCCCGCTTGAACCATCAGTTCCGCTTGTCCCGCTGCTCCCATCAGTCCCACTAGTTCCGTTAGTACCGCTTGTTCCGCTTGTGCCCGAAGTTCCGCTAGATCCGTTTGTTCCATTTGTTCCGCTTGTTCCAGCTTCACCACTTGTGCCGCTACTTCCGTCTGTACCGCTAGAACCATCAGTTCCGCTAGAACCATCTGTCCCCGAAGTACCACTCGTGCCGCTGCTTCCATTGGTACCACTGCTTCCGTCAGTACCATTGGTGCCACTTGTACCACTTGTCCCCGCCGTTCCGCTAGAACCATCAGTTCCACTACTTCCGTCTGTACCACTACTTCCATTTGTGCCGCTTGTCCCGCTGCTACCACTCGTGCCACTTGTCCCCGCGGTTCCGCTGCTACCATTTGTTCCGTTCGTCCCACTTGTTCCGCTACTACCATTTGTCCCGCTTGTTCCACTACTACCATCGGTTCCTGATGTACCGCTACTTCCGTTAGAACCATTTGTCCCACTACTACCATTTGTGCCACTTGTCCCACTGCTTCCGCTAGTGCCATTGGTACCAAATTGCCCCGTTAATACAACGTCCCAAGTAGTAAATGTACCCGAACCAACACTAATTTCAGGGGCTATTGTCATACTCCCCGTTCCAGAATTGTACGATACAATTTGCCCAACAAAATAATTGTTTACATCATGTATAACTTGCACATATTGCCCCGCTATAAATGATAACCCCGTGTTTGCCGTTATGGTAATATTTGAAAAAGCCATCTATTAATATTTATTATTATTATTTACTTTATATTTTAACAAGGTGTTTCTGTTGTTAAAGTGCCATTACTACTTGTAATTAACCAATTATTTACACCATCTGCATAGTAATTATCAGGTACCAAAGTTGTTAATGCGCTATCCTGATACAATACAACACCATTTGCCAAAGATGCAGATGCAGAATAGTAATTTATTGGTGAAATACCAAAATCAATACAAGCATTTGCTCCATTTATACTATCAACGCCAAGCGCGTATGTATAAAATGGTGGCGCGGTTGTTGTTGTTGTCGTTGTGGCTGCACTTAATGGTAGTGCAACTGAATTTCCGCTTGTGCCATAATACAATGATGACTCACCACTTGTACCATTTGCACCCGCAGTACCACTTGTTCCGACTGTCCCCGCCGTGCCGCTAGTGCCCGCAGTTCCTGAACTTCCATCTGTACCTGAACTTCCATCAGTTCCTGAACTTCCGTTTGTTCCGCTAGTTCCACTTGTCCCCGCCGTGCCACTTGTGCCGCTACTTCCGTTTGTGCCGCTAGTCCCTGATGTTCCCGCCGTGCCGCTTGTGCCACTGCTTCCGTCAGTTCCACTGCTTCCGTCAGTTCCGCTGCTTCCACTTGTTCCCGCAGTTCCTGATGTTCCCGCCGTGCCACTTGTGCCGTTGCTTCCGTCAGTTCCGCTAGAACCATCAGTTCCGCTAGACCCGTCAGTTCCGTTTGTTCCACTAGTACCACTGCTTCCGTCAGTTCCGCTTGTTCCGCTAGAGCCATTGGTGCCACTAGTTCCGCTGCTTCCACTTGTTCCATTTGTTCCGCTAGTACCGCTAGTGCCACTTGTGCCCGCAGTTCCCGCTTCGCCACTTGTACCGCTGCTTCCGTCTGTTCCGCTGCTTCCGTCAGTACCACTTGTTCCATTGGTTCCGCTAGTCCCGCTGCTTCCACTTGTGCCATTGGTTCCACTTGTTCCGCTGCTTCCGTCAGTTCCACTAGAACCATCGGTGCCCGCAGTTCCGCTAGAGCCATCGGTGCCGCTAGTTCCACTGCTACCATTGGTACCACTAGTTCCACTGCTTCCGTTTGTTCCGCTTGTCCCGCTTGATCCATTGGTTCCGTTTGTGCCACTTGTTCCGCTTGTGCCAGAAGTGCCACTGCTTCCGTCAGTTCCGCTACTTCCGTCAGTTCCGCTAGTTCCACTTGTGCCACTTGTTCCGCTGCTTCCATTGGTACCATTTGTACCGCTAGTCCCGTCTATTCCACTAGTTCCGCTAGAACCATCAGTTCCGCTGCTTCCACTTGTCCCCGCCGTGCCACTAGTGCCCGTGGTTCCACTTGTTCCGCTGCTTCCACTTGTCCCATTGGTTCCGCTTGTACCACTACTTCCGTCAGTTCCGCTTGTTCCGCTGCTTCCGCTTGCTCCACTTGTGCCCGCGCTGCCACTTGTACCCGCAGTTCCGCTAGATCCGTCAGTTCCGCTTGTTCCATCTACACCGCTAGTGCCGTTTACGCCACTTGTGCCGCTTGTTCCACTTGGTGGAGTAAATGTTGTTTGTGCGTATGAATAGTTACTTGTTCCTTCTGTATAAAAAGTTATATCAGCACTAGAACCGCCATCGTGCTCTGCATAAATTTGGCAATAAATCCTATCAGTTGCATTTAATGCAGTTTGTGGTAAAAATAGGTCTGTAAAAAATTCCTTAATTACCCCTATTGACATCGCTTCTGTATCAAGGTTTGTTGTACCTAATAAGGTAGAAGTACCCCCCGTAGTATAACTATATAATTCTACATCAACTGCAAGGCTACCATTACTATCTATTGAAAAGTGGTTTACCCATGCCCAAAGACCCGAAGGTATACTTGTAACATTTGGCACACCACTATCGGTTGCGTAAGTTGCTATTAATGTTCTTGTAGTCCCCGCGACAGTCGTAGTAATTGTTTGTTGTGTACCTCCCGTACCCGTTGGTGACCATTGTTTATATGTAGGCGTACCAAAGGCCGTATTAGTATTTGCTGATTGGTTAAGGTAATATACCAAGCCACCCGCTACACCACTTGCACCACTAGAACCTGATGTTCCCGCCGTGCCACTAGTGCCCGTAGTTCCGCTTGTCCCCGTGGTTCCACTTGTGCCCGTAGTCCCACTCGTGCCGCTACTTCCATCGGTACCCGTTGTTCCACTAGTTCCGCTAGTCCCCGTAGTTCCACTAGTTCCGCTAGAACCATCCGTTCCCGTTGTCCCGCTAGTTCCGCTAGAACCATCGGTACCCGTAGTCCCCGCCGTTCCGCTTGAACCACTTGTACCCGTTGTCCCACTTGTACCATTGGTGCCGCTTTCGCCGCTTGTGCCGCTGCTTCCGTCAGTTCCGCTACTTCCATCAGTTCCGCTAGTTCCACTGCTACCATGTGTGCCACTTGTCCCCGCGCTGCCACTTGTGCCCGCAGTTCCACTTTCGCCACTTGTACCATCTATTCCGCTAGTTCCATTTTCTCCACTTGTGCCGCTGCTTCCATCGGTTCCGCTACTTCCATCAGTACCACTAGATCCGTTTTCACCGCTAGATCCACTTGTGCCCGCACTACCGCTAGTTCCGCTAGTACCACTTACGCCACTAGTTCCGTCTACACCACTTGTGCCGCTGCTTCCATCGGTTCCGCTGCTCCCGTCAGTACCGCTGCTTCCGTGCGTACCCGCAGTTCCGCTAGAGCCACTTGTGCCCGCAGTTCCACTTACACCGCTGCTTCCGTCAGTACCGCTTGTTCCGTCTACGCCACTTGTGCCGCTGCTTCCGTCAGTACCGCTGCTTCCATCAGTACCGCTAGAACCATTTTCGCCACTAGAGCCACTTGTTCCGCTACTTCCGCTTGCGCCACTTGTGCCGCTGCTTCCATTTGTACCATTGGTGCCGCTAGTCCCATTAATTCCACTTGTACCGCTGCTTCCGTCAGTACCACTGCTTCCATCGGTTCCGCTAGTTCCACTGCTACCATGGGTACCACTTGTCCCCGCGCTGCCACTTGTGCCCGCAGTTCCACTTTCGCCACTTGTACCATCTATTCCACTAGTTCCATCTATTCCGCTTGTTCCACTAGAACCATCAGTACCACTACTGCCATCAGTTCCGCTTGACCCATGGGTACCACTTGTCCCACTTGTGCCCGCGCTTCCGCTTGTTCCACTGCTTCCGTCAGTGCCACTTGTTCCGTCTATTCCGCTAGTTCCATTTATTCCGCTTGTTCCACTAGTTCCATTTTGGCCACTAGTCCCCGATGTTCCATTTTGACCATTGGTTCCACTCGTGCCATTGGTGCCACTTGTGCCTGATGAACCATCAGTTCCGCTTGATCCGTTTGTACCGCTAGAACCATTAGTTCCAGAAGTCCCACTTTCACCACTTGTACCGCTTTCACCGCTTGTACCACTATCTCCACTTGTGCCACTTGTGCCATCTTGTCCACTTGTGCCACTTGTGCCATTTTCACCACTTGAACCATCTGTTCCACTACTACCATGCGTGCCAGATGTTCCATTAGAACCACTCGTTCCCGCAGTTCCCGTATCACCCGAAGTGCCTGATGTACCCGAAGTACCCATTCCACTTGTACCGCTGCTTCCGTCAGTTCCGCTTGATCCATCGGTACCGCTACTTCCGTGCGTACCACTTGTCCCGCTACTGCCACTTGTGCCCGCGGTGCCATTTACAACACTAGTACCATTTACACCACTAGTTCCGTCTATTCCATTTGTTCCTGATGTACCATTTTCTCCTGATGTACCATTTTCTCCTGATGTACCACTTTGACCACTTGTACCATTTATACCGCTAGTCCCACTACTGCCACTTGTGCCATGGGTACCACTTGTCCCACTGCTTCCATCAGTACCACTAGAACCTTGCGTTCCAGATGTACCATCAGCACCGCTAGTCCCATTTGTACCATTTACGCCATTACTACCATCAGTACCCGAAGTGCCTGAATCGCCACTTGTACCGCTAGACCCGTCAGTTCCACTTGAACCTGAACTACCACTAGTTCCTGAACTACCGCTTTCGCCGCTAGTTCCGCTAGTTCCGTTTACACCACTAGACCCGTTAGTACCACTACTTCCGTTAGTACCACTAGTTCCATTAATTGCACTTGTTCCACTTGTACCACTTTCGCCACTTGTGCCGCTTTCGCCACTAGAACCACTTGTACCGCTTTCGCCACTTGTGCCACTAGAACCCGCAGTTCCGCTATTACCACTAGTCCCGTTTGAACCATTAGTTCCAGATGTGCCACTTTCGCCATTTGTACCGCTTACTCCATTTGTACCGCTTTCGCCACTTGTGCCGCTTTCACCACTTGTACCGCTTTCGCCACTTGTGCCGCTTTCGCCACTTGTACCGCTTTCGCCACTTGTGCCGCTTTCGCCACTTGTGCCGCTTTCGCCACTTGTACCATTTTCTCCGCTTGTACCACTTGTGCCATTAGTTCCACTTACGCCCGAAGTGCCGTTTACGCCCGAAGTACCGCTTTCACCCGAGGTGCCGCTTTCTCCATTTGTTCCACTAAAACCGCTAGTACCACTTGTACCAAACGTTTCACCGCTAGTACCCGATGAGCCTGACCCACCACCTGAGCCACCGCCCGCTATAAAACTAAATGTATCTGCACCAAGGAATGAATTAGACATTATTATCTATTTATATTTTTATTAATTCTGTTAAGTAAACTTCCTTAATAAATTTGCCCGCGTTAAATAAGAAAAACCTACATTCTTCGTCATCTTCCTTACTTAAATACACGCACACATCTACTTGGCTGCTACTTAATTCGTTTTCAAACTCTTTTAAGAACCTTATAATATGTGGGGGTACCATAAATGAATACCCTTTAATATCAAATTTTACGTTTAATACGTCTTTAATACCTACCTCTTTTACGGGTTGGTTATTGTAACATATTTTGTACCCATCAACCTTTTCGCCTTCCTCACTTTTCAAATACAACAAAATGGATACTTCATGGTTTTCTTTTTGTGCTTCTGCTGCGTAGCGTTTAATAGCCTTTGAGAAGATTTTTTGGCTTTCACCAATAATGAATTCTTGCATTTTTTATGGTTTTTTTGTGCGTTAAAAATAAGTAATTATACCAAATTATTGGTAAGAAATTATTATATCGGCAATATCGCTGCCCGTGGCTGCGTTTATTGTAATTCCATCTAGTGGATTGCTACTGCTACCCGTTAAGGTTACACCTTGGCCTACGCTAAAAGTAACCGCATCGGCAGCTACGCCATTAAAGCTACTGCTACCCGTAAATACTACTGAACCTTGCCTTGTAAGCACCGATAAGCGCACCACGTTTTGTGATTGGCTAATTGTTATTGAATCGGCAGTTAGGGTTTTAGACCATACGTTTGTTGAGCCCATTATATATTATTTTAAAAAGTTCTTTAAAGTGTTTTTATATTCAAAAGGTATTGTTGTTTGTAAAAAAGAGCTTTTAACTTTTGCATACCCTTTGGCTACAAACGTCATGTCTTTGGCTGCTACGCTAAATGTAATTAAGCTTACTATATTACTAATTACAAGTTTAGGGTCAAACGTAAACCTATAAGTTACATCGGTTGTTTGTTGTGGCTTAATTACAATGTCTTTAACTTCGTTTACTTGGCCAATGCGTACATTATTAAGTAAAAAGTCAAGGTAAAGTTCTTGGACTGTCGCTTCTACATTACTTGCATTATAAATGCGGTTAGTAATATCTACCGATACACTACTAGCACTTACTTTTGCAATTTTAAAACCAACAACTTGGTACGTAATGTCTTTTAAGAAATCAATTTGCTTTGTATAATAACGATAAAGGGCGTAACCAATTACACCCAAACCGCTAAATATTAAAATTGCTTTTATGTTTTTCATTATCTGCGTGCAATTAATGCGATAACCACCAAAGCCCCAAGGCCAATACCGCCGTACATTAATAATTTTTTGTTGCCGCTAGCCGCATTAGCACCCGAATTTTTATCGGTACCAAGTAAATCTTGCTTTGCTTTATCGACCGTGAGGTCGCTAATTTTAGTCAAGGCATCAAGGCTAGTTTTGCGTTCTTCTTCTACTTTGGCTTGTTCAGCTTTACGTACGCAGTCATATTGGTTTTGTAGCATTTTTGCGTTGGCTTGTGCATTACGTGCTATTTTTAATTGTATTGGTAAATCAAAGCCGTTGTTGCTAGCCATCATTTTGGTAATACGTTCAATTTCTACTTGCGTATCTGCAAGAAGCAATTCAATACCGCCACATGTTTTTTGGTCATATTGCGCCCATTTTGCATTGGCATCTTTTTCTACTTGGGCAACAGATGCTTTACGCTTTTGACTACCAAATAGGTTAAAGAATTGATCTTCACCCGTAAAATTTTTATAAGGGGTTACGTCATTTTCGTCTACAAACGAAGTGTTACCACCAATGCGCATAGGTGCAAGGGCTCCAAGTTCGTTATATTCTAGCATGTCAATTGCCATGGGTATTAATTTATATTGTGTATGTAATTTTTTTTGCTGCCCAATCTTTATTAATGTCAGTAACGCGGTATGCAGTTAAGCCACCCCACTCGTTACCTAGTTCTTTTTTAACGTAAGTTAATAAGTCCATTTTTCCACCAACGGGAATACCAAAAGCATAATCTTGACGGCTACCAAAAGCTTTAATTAGCTTGGCTACGTCAAGGTCATTTTTCATTTTTTTCAAAGTATCTTGTACTGCACCATAGTCATCACCAACGGCAAATTTCATACTATTGTATATTGTATTTGCCAAAGTATTATATGCGCTATCAGGAAAAGTTGCTTTTTGCGACCTTTGTAACCTAGATATTTCGGTATCAATGTTTCTTGCCAAAGCGTTATTTCTTTTTTCCTCATCCGATGGGAAAACAACACTATATAATTTTTTACCAACAAAAAATAATGCAACCGCGCCGCCTACTACTACTACGCCTTTGGCCCATGGTGGTAATTCTTTATAAAATTGATATGCTTTCATGTTAATTACTTTAATGCTTTACCGCCTTTAGAATTATATACTACACCTTTGTATTCAAAAGTTGTTGCACCCATTTTTGCAGCAATAGCCCAATTTTTTAAATACTCTTTATCGAATGCTAACAAGGCAGCTTCGCCACCACCCGCTAGGCCCGCTTTTAATATTTTTGCAGCATAGGCTTTTTTGGTGTTGTTATACAAATACCAACCGCCGTATGCAGCCGCAGCATAAAGTGCTATGTAAAAAAAGGTTTTTTTATTCATTGCTATTGTTTTTTAATTACCCGTTGCGTATACATCTTGTATGTTGTATTCGGCTACGTAATCGCGTATAAATTTGTTTATAATATCGTAACGTTGTTTGTTTTGTTCGCTAGGGTAGCCAATAAAGGTTTCACCAAAGGCGGTGTATGCTTCTTTAATTGGGTAACCAAGGCCAAGGTAAATTGTAAGCCCGTTAAGGTCAGCTTCGGTTTCGTTGGCTATGTCGCTATTAACGTAGTAGTGACTAAATTCGTGCAATAAAATTGCCATGCGCATAGGTATCGTAAAAGGCTTAAACGCCTCTTGTGATACTTGTATACGCCCGTTTTTAGTGCTTACACGTGCGGGTGTTGCCATACGTTCGCCACGGCTACTTACAATGTATGGTAAATATTCAATTTTGAAATTGCCTACCGAACTTACATAGTCGCGGTTGGCAGCTATCCAACCCGCAGAAAAACTAAATTTTTGGGCAAAGGCCACAAAATTACGCACCAATGGGGTGTCCATTTTAGTTTTTGGTAGGGTTATTTCAAGTTCTTCTTTTTTAATGCTTAAAACTTCAAAACTTGGGTCTTCATTTTTTTTAAGGTTGCCGTTCTTTTCGTTATAGATGCTCATTAAGCAACTATTAGGTGCAAGCGGCATACGTACATATAGATCTTCGGTACCATCAATGGTTTTTGTACGCTCCATAAAATAGGTGTTAGGCTTATCGGCATCGTAAGCTTTTAATGCAATTACTTGCGGGCTTGTTGTCCGCACTTTAACGCATATTTTGCATGGTTCGTACCTTGTCCAAAGTCTATAAATCATTTACGTAAATTGGGCTTTTAATATTTTGGAAGTTAGGTGCAAAACGGCCCGCGTCTAATTCACGGCTTCTTGCTTGTACCTTTGCACTTGGTTGAAATGGTGGTACAACTAATTCATAATCTTGTAAAAAAGCATGACTATAAGTACCCGCGCCCGTTGCGTTCATAGTAATAGGGGCACCCGTAGCGGCATCAATTGGTTTAATTGGTGCGGGTTCAGGTACGCCAACTATAATTGGGGTACCGAGGCTAGCGGATTTTTTGGTAGTCTTCATCTTTAAATACCAAATACCAAGGCCAAGTACCGCTGCGCCGATTATAATATCGCGTTGTTTCATCTTACTTCTTTTTTAATAATTTGCTTATTACTACTGCGGCAACAAGTACGCCACCTACAATGTATAATGTCTTTACGGGGAAGCCTAAAACTGTCTTATCCATTTTTTTGATTTTTAATTTATTTAAAGTTAAATTTATTTCTTCGTTTAACCCGCTATTTAATGGAAAAACACCTTTTGTTTTTTCGCGTGTAAGCCAATCAGAAAAATTTAGTGTCCCGCCTTCTTCCTTGTACTTTTTAAATAGTTGGTTTGCAGTTAGTTTTTTTTCTAAATCAAGTTCTGCAACTTTCATTTTATGTTTATTTTGTGGTTACAACTTTCTTAACGTGCCGTTTGGTACATAACCAAGGGTGGTTGTACCATCTTCACTTACTTCAAACCAACCGCTTTTGCTTGGGCGTGCATAAATTGTAGTAAAACTTTCTACTTTTTTAGCAGTACCACTAAATAGCGTTGGGCCACTTAATATATTAATATTAGGCGTGTTACTTTTTTGTACAAAGCCCATAATTTCAAAGCTAGGGCCACTTACTTCGGGTTTTGGTGCATCAATTACAACACCACCGCTTGTATTATCATTAAGGGGTGACATTACGTCATTACTAGCATCAGATTTTTGTTCACCTTTTGGCTTACGTAATAAAAAAAACCCTAGTGCGCCAATTACTACTACTGCGCCACCTATAATCAACCAAGTGCTCATTCCTTTTTTCATTATTCTTCAATTTTTGGTAATAAAAGTTGTGATACCACACCGCCAACCAATGCGCCAACAAAGGCTGAAGATATTAAATTATACTTGCGCGAAAAACCAATCAGCAAACCACCCGCCATACCAATAAAGGCACCCGTAATAGTACCCTTGGTTTTTTTAAGCGCATAGCTATCTGATTTTGATTTTAATTCTGATATTTTATCTAATAATTCTTTTCCTTCTGCCATGTTTTTTTTATATTAATTCAGGGTTGGTAACTGATGTTTTTGAGTATTTGGTTTTCTTGCTTGCACATTTACAAGCATCTTGTATACCCGTTGGGGTAGTTGGGCCCGTCATGTTGGCAAAAATATCTTCACCAATACCCGTATCATACCTAGTTGGTATTTGGTTACGAACGGGTACGTAAATTGGGTCAATTACTTTTCTTTTACCACTATTAACAAGGTCACTAGCTACTATTGGCGTATTAAGCAATGGGGTAGTTGTGGCTTTAAGGTTTTCTTGTGCACCTTTAACTAGGTTGGCGGCATCACTTTTAATATCGCCTACCATTAACCCTTTGTTTTTATTGTAATAACGTAGTAATAATACCGCCGCTACTGCACCAAGGCCAAACCATACAATTTTATTATCGGTTGCCATAATTATTTCTTTTTTACAATTACATAAACAATACCTACAATTGCTAGGGCACCAACACCAATTAAAGTGTATTTAACTGCGGGGCTCATGCCTTTACCATCTGGTAGGTTTTTCTTTAAATCATCTTGTTGGCCTTGTAAAACTAACGCTTGTTCTTGTATTCTATTACTATCAGCTTGTGTTTTGTTATTTACCTTATTTAAGCCAATTGCAATACCCGCATTAATATTTTCAGCAGTTAATATGTTGTCTTTAAAAAACTTACCAATACCCGCTAACGCTAGGCCCGCTTTTGTTTTACCTTGTGGGTTAGTGGTTGTGGTTCTTCCTGCTTTTTTTGCAGCAGCAGCAGCAGCAGCAGCATTTTTCTTTGCAGCAGCTTCGGCAGCCTTTTCAGCAGCAGTTTTCCCATTAGAATTAAAGAAATCATCACCACCCGTATAGTTAAAACCCTCCATACCCGTAAAGCCAAGGTCATCAACGCCCGTAAAGCCAAAGTCAGATTCACCGCCAACAAAGCTTTGAAAATCATCACCCGCTTTTTTTACTTTATTAGTTAAAAAATTTGCAAGTTCATCTTTAAAGTTTTGGCTTTTTGACATAGCCATTAAAACTGCGACTGTGACTTCTTTATCACTAGGGTTGTTAGGCATTTGTACGCCGTTGCGTTCTAATAATTTTACAAGGCCGCTTTTGTCAGTAACTACCGAATATGAAATTAATTCTTCTGCTACTAGTGTTGTGCTTAAATTAGCCATTTTATTTTTTTTTAATTATTTTTTATTTAAGTATATAGTTACACCATAAAGTGCTAGGGTAATACCAATAACTGCGGCCCATTTTTGACCTTTTGTCATACGTGTACCCGTTAAGGCTTCAACCTCGCTAACGGGGTTAGTTGGGTCTGGTTTTTTTTGGTTAAACCTTGGGTCGTTTGTTGCTACTATATTACCAAACGGATTGTACTTATAGCCCGATGCTAAAATTTTACTACCCTCGTCTCCTGGAAATTGGCTCATGTTAATTATTTTTTATTGATTATAGACCCAAT
>Ga0181347_1000023_pt1 | contig 42896 bp, 50 predicted proteins | sample Su13VDMM110SN_FD_130102 | JGI IMG/M metagenome (GOLD analysis project Ga0181347, IMG submission 130102) | Freshwater viral communities from Lake Michigan, USA - Su13.VD.MM110.S.N | ecosystem: Environmental > Aquatic > Freshwater > Lake | place: USA: Michigan | collected 2013-07-16
ATTCACCGATATCTTCATGTAACAGACCCTATAAAGAGTGTGTTAGATGCATTAGACCATATTCTGAAACATGTGTGTCGAGCAAAGAAAGTAATCATTGCTTTGGATGGCTTAGTTCCCTATGGAAAAATTGTACAGCAAAGGTATCGACGTTTTCGGATTAAGGAATCAGAAGCATTTGATAAAAACCAGATTTCACCTGATACTCCATACATGCGTGCATTGGAACAAGAGATTCGTAAAAGGTTTCCCGATGTTCAACTTTCTCCAACTCAAGAACCCGGGGAAGGTGAACACAAGATTTTTCAAGAAATTAAAAAGATACCAGAAGCTGACCGGAAAAGCATCTGTATTTATGGGTTGGATGCAGACTTGATTCTGTTGTCATTGTTTAATCATAAGTTGTCTACTGAGCTTACTCTTCTCCGGGAGTCTGGCGAGTTTAATGACCCATCTCTAAAGCAGGCTGAGTTCTCCCTTCTGGATATTCAAAAGTTGATTCTGACCCTTCCAATGGATATTGAACAATATTTGACACTCAGCGTTCTTTGCTTTGGAAATGACTTTATGCCCAGCTTGGGTATCTTCTCTTTGCGTGAGGATGGGTACGGTCGTGCTTTGGAGTATTACACCAAATCTGGAAAGCCCGACTTGACTACTGAAGAAGGCCGGGCAACATTTCTGGATTACGCAGCAGATAAAGAGATTGGCGTCTTAAAGGAACGTATCAAGTTACGCAAGCAACCCTTTGAGCGGGCTATAGTTGGTCGAGCAGCAGATTGTGTTGTTCAGAAGTATGGTTTGCACATCTTGGATGGAGTCTCAAACATGGAACCGGTTGTTGATGCATTCTGGAAGACGTTTCATTGGACAATTTATTATTTCAAGACCAACGAGGTATTAGATTGGAGTTGGGTTTATCCGTATCCGGAAGCACCACTAATCCAGAGTATTGTAGAACTATATGAAACAGATATTCAAGCTTCTCCTTTGAACTACAAGGTAACAAATCAACTTCAAATTATTCTGCCATCTAAGGCTCTGCATGTAGCTAAACGCAGAAGCTTATATGTGGATGAATTTTACGAAGAAACAAGAGAAACTTGGATGAAACGGTATGACTGGGAAATGAAGCCCCGGATTAGTATTCCTTGGCATCCTAGCTCCGCCCTAACTTCAGTCTCCCCCCTTTGAATCCGACTGATGTAGACAAAATTGTACCCGATGAATTAATGCGCACATTAAGTCGTTCTATTGGCATTACAACATCGTCTTCTGCCAAATCTGGAATTCCGTTATCCCTTGGAGACCAATATTCACTATTGATTCTAATCATTTCTTTAACAGATGCCCGCACAATAAGAGATTCTCCTGTGAACTCACGCCCCCAATTGCGAGTCAAATATGACATATATGAATTCCGGAATTGTGCTAATGAAGTTTGAGAAGTAGCATTTCGTATAGTCTGTAGACATTCTGCTACTGTAGAAGGTATCGGCTTATCTAGGCGCCTATTTACAGTGTTATGTGCTCTGAAAACAAATAGCGCAAAATTCTGTCGCGAATTTAAATAATCCGGTCTTGATGCCGCGTATAAAGTTCTCATACTTTTAAAATGCATCTTGCACTGGTTACAAGAAATCGTCTCAGCAAACAAATCTAAGAATCTTGTTGCTATAAACCGGTCTGGGGGAGAAGGCTCTTCCGGATATATTAAACTAACAGAATGCAAAGTCATCCATCCAAGTGGTCCCCAAAGTTTGGTCATTATGATTTTAGACGGAAACAAATCCAGCCGATACTGCGTTGTCTAAAATTTGTCTAGAAATTCCAGGAGGAGTCTTTGGATTTAAGACTAATCCCTTGCCACGCACAACTTCCTGAACTTTGGCATCACTCATGCTTGAAATGCGCCGCTTGAGTGTCTTGCGATGTTTCTTCATACCTTTCTCGGTAAGCAGACGAAGTGTATGTTTACGCATACCTTTCTTTAAAGCAGGAGCCTTGGCCGGGTCAGTAACACCCTTCAGTGTAAACTTAGAAGGTCTTTTCAGAACTCCCCGCGGAAACGTCTTTAGAGTCTTACGTCCACCCTTTTTTACTTCGGAAATTGGCGGGGGTTCAGCTCCCATTTTTTGAATAGTAATATTCTTTAATGCCATTCCTTTGTTAAAAACGAATAGAGAATGATTTACGTGGAACTGCTCTTAAAGAAATACTATGGACTGGGAAGCAATTCGTTCATTCTTTGTGAATCAGGGACCCCAGAAGCTAGTAGAGCACCAGATTGAGTCATATGAAGATTTCATTCGCAACAAGCTTCCTCTGATTGTATCATCTACTGCTCCCATCGTTGTATGGCATGAGCAAGATGAGGTAACAAAGAAGTATAAGTATGAGTTTCGGCTCACATTTGAGAATATCACATATATCAAGCCTCGTATTCATGAGGCAACTGGTCGCGTAAAGCCTATGTTTCCCCAGGAAGCACGCTTGCGCAACTTTACATACGCAGCTCAGATGTTCGCAGATGTCCGGTTTGTAACTCGCATGTATGCGGGTGAGAAGCTAGACACCTTCACTGAGCAGTCCCGTGTATTTGAGGGTATTTCCCTTGGCAAGATTCCAGTCATGCTTGGGTCATCGCTTTGTATCATGAAGGACTATCCTATGTCCTACGAGGAACTTGGCGAGTGCCCTAATGACCCGTTCGGATATTTCATTATCCATGGGTCAGAACGTACCATCCTATGCCAGGAGAAGGTAGCAGATAACCGCATCATGGTATTTGCTTCTAAGAAGACGGCAGCAAAGTACACGCATACAGTAGAGCTCAAGTCTCTTCATGAGTCATTCACTATGCCTCCCAAGAAGCTTGAGATTCGTCTGAATACTAAGTTCAATGGATTTGGCCAACCGCTAACTGCCTGCTTCCCCCGGTTTCGCGAAGATATTCCAGTGATGGTTATCTTTCGTGCACTGGGTCTAGAAGCAGATGAGGATATCGTAAAGCTAGTCTGGGGGACCAATGTAGAACAATACGAGTCACTTACGGCTTCATTCCGTGAGTGCTCAGATATCAAGGTATATAGCCGGGATGATGCAGTTGAGTATCTATCTCATCACCTTCAGTACGGCACAAATATGGAAGACAAAAAGGAGTATGTACGCATGCTTTTGGAGACCGAACTTCTGCCTCACGTAAAGTTTGGTGGTGATACAGCATCTAAGCAAACCTTTGAATCCCGCAAGTGTATTCTGATTTCTCTGATGATTAAGCGTCTCGTTTTGACTGCACAGGGAAAGATTAAGCTAGATGACCGTGATGCATACCCTAACAAGCGCGTAGTTACTACTGGCGCTCTGTTGACACATCTATTCCGGCAGCTCTTCCAAAAGGTCTGTAAGGATGTTCGTGGCAAGTTTGTACATGAGGTCAACAACGACACCTGGAAGAAGGGTGAGCCCCGCCCCCTTGAGGTACTAAACATCAACAATCTGTACAAGATTCTGAAGGTGTCTACTATTGAGGGAAAGCTGAAGCAGGCACTTGCTACGGGTAACTTTACGGTTCAGGGTGTGGGCCCGGCAAATGCTGGCTCAACTGCCACTAAGGTTGGTGTATCGCAGGTTCTTAATCGCCTGTCTTACCTTGCTACGGTTTCCCACCTACGGCGTATTCAGACTCCTGTAGAGAAGTCGGGTAAGCTTCTGGCTCCTCGCAAGCTACATGGCACGTCCTTTGGATATGTCTGTCCAGTAGAGACGCCAGAGGGTCACTCAGTTGGTATTGTGAAAGCAATGTCAATGATGACATCTATCTCTCAGCACACGCCATCTATGATTGTCATGCGACTGATTGATACGGCTGATGTAGATTGGATTACTGACCTGAACAACAACGGCGGAACTCCAGTTTCAATCAATGGAGTCATCGTAGCATATACGCAGAAGCCAGCTTTGGTCTTTAACATTCTAAAGGAGGCCAAGCGTACGTTTGTCCTTCATCCTCACTCCGGGATTACTTGGAGTGTAACCAAGCAGGACATCAGTATTGAGACGGATGGTGGACGTATTGTACGTCCGCTGTTCAAGGTGAAGGATGGAGCAATTCTTCCTAAACCGGCCTCATCTGATTGGAATGATTGGGTGAAGACGAACGTTGAGTACATTGACTCTGCAGAGTCAGATACGATTCGTGTTGCAATGACCCCAGCAGAGATTACGGCTTATCACACTCACTGCGAGATTCATCCATCATTGATGCTGGGTCATATGGCCAGTACGATTCCTATGAGTGACCATAATCAGTCACCGCGTAATACGTATCAGTCAGCTATGGGCAAACAAGCAATGGGGTTATACGCAAAGAATTACTCAAAGCGGCTAGACAAGAATGGTTATGTGCTTTGTTCTCCTATGCGTCCATTTGTGGAGACGAGGATGATGAACGTGATGAAGGTTCAGGAGATGCCTTTTGGTTACAATGCCATTGTTGCTATTGGCATTTACTCCGGGTACAATCAGGAGGATTCAGTTATCCTGAACAAGGGTGCACTTGACCGTGGCCTATTCCGGTCACTGTATTACACCATCTACAAGGACGAGGAGCATCGCAATGTAGCATCTGGCAAGGAGGAGAAGTTTGCCAAGCCGCGTCGTGAGAATACTCGTGGTTACAAGAACTCATCCTATCATGCTGTTCAGGAGAATGGTATGCCTGCTGTGAACTCTATCATCCAGGAGAATGATGTAGTAATTGGTAAGGTTACTAATCTCAAGCAGGACTCGCATGGATATGCATTCCGGGATTCGTCTACAACTCACAAGGGAGCAGAACCTTGTCGTGTGGATGGCGTATGGCAGGATAAGAACTCTGATGGTTATCCTTTCATCAAGGTACGTGCTGTCTCAGAGCGTGTGCCGGAGATTGGAGATAAGGTAAGTTCCCGACACGGACAAAAGGGGACATGTGGTATCATCCTAAATGAGGAGGACATGCCGTATACAGCATCTGGTCTGCGTCCGGATATTATCATGAACCCCCATGCTGTTCCTTCACGCATGACGATTGCTCAGCTGATGGAAACTATGTTTGGTAAGATTTGTACCGAGAAGGGAACTATGGGTGATGGAACGCCATATTCTCATCTGAAGATTGAGGATTTGCGCAAGCACATGGTTGAGCTGGGTATGCATCCTTACGGCAATGAGATTATGTACAATGGTCAGACTGGCGAGATGATGGAAGCTGAAATCTTCATGGGTCCAACATTTTACCAGCGTCTCAAGCACATGGTTTCAGACAAGAAGCATTCTCGTGCACGTGGACCAATTGTGTCACTAACCCGGCAGCCCTGTGAGGGGCGAAGCAGGGATGGTGGTCTGCGTGTGGGGGAGATGGAGCGTGATTGTATGCTTTCTCATGGAACAGCGATGTTCACCAAGGAGCGTCTGATGGATGTATCAGACCCCTTCAATACCGGGTTCTGTAAGAATTGTGGAGTCCTGGCAGTAGTAAATAAGGAAGCATCCATTTACGACTGTGGAACATGCGGGGTTCAGACTGAGTTTGAGATGAAGACAATTCCCTATGCTATGAAGCTCTGGTGTCAAGAGTTGGAAGCAATGCATATTGTTCCTAGATTAGTGTTTGAGTAATATACCATAAGTCTGTTCTATAGACCACATTGCCAAACTTCTTATTGTAAAACATTGGTTGGCCATTATGTAGTCCAACAAATCTTCTTCTTGTTACAGTTTGCATGGAAGGACAACTGCTAAATCCATAAAGATAATAAGTTTTTCCTTCAACTAAATCCATTGTTCTGAGTATTTATACGGCATTTAAATTATAATTTTGCTCGCAAGAATATTTGTCTGAAATATGGATGAAACAAACTGAGGTATATTTTTTATTTCAGTGCAACCACTAGATACAATAGAAGTTCCCTCTTCTGAACAACCGACATTATATAGAAAGAATCCGGCATTTTTTAGTATCTCCAAAATTTCTATGCATGTTTCATTTGGTAAGCTACATGGTGACAGTTCTAGTAAAATATTCTTACACTTCGTAATATTTTTACTAAATCCTTGTAGTACTTGAAGTTCGTGACCTTCAACGTCAACTTTCATGAAGTCGATGCTTTTTATACTTTCTGTAAAGCTATCCAAAGTAATTACATCGTAGACTCTAGTAGAATTAACTCTCATATGTGAAACATCCTGTTTTTTTGTATTTTGTATATTTCTTGTTCCTCCCATATTATCCTCAAATGCTGTTAGTTCCAGACTTTCAGAGTTGCCAACACATTTTTTAATAATTTCTACATTTTGAATGTTATTATCATGTAGTGACCTTTCTAGAAGAATATAGTTTTCTGGAATTGGCTCAAATGAATATATCTTTGCATAATTTTTGGATGCAACAAGTGAACAATATCCTATATTAGCTCCCACATCCAGGAATACTCCACCTTGTGACAGCTTTTCAATCCAGTATGTTACATTTGGCTCCCATACCCCGGTTTGTCTTATTACTTTAGATATATGGTCATTTGTATTGTGAACATTGCATACTAACCCGTTATACAGTCTGGGTTTCATTTATAAAATAAGCATATTTAAAGTCTCAATTCTGTGACTTGTTAGATGTCTGGAATGAACTAACTCCATTCCGGCCTTTCTTATTTGGTCAATTTTATCTCTATTCTTCAAATCCAGGATGAAATTAATCTTTTCTAAAAATGTTTCTTTTGTGCAGAACATGTAGTTTACGTTATCAATAAATCCAAGTTCGTTCATTTGTGGTTGTGTTAGTGCATCTGTCAGAAGCAATGAACCTGACCCGGCTATTTCAAAGTTTTTAAGAAGAACATAGCCATAAATCGAAGAATCGGTAAAACAGCAAATATAGCTGTTTAGTATTTTTTGATAATCTTTTGCAACTCCCGAAGAACTTTCGGAAAATTTGGTCTGATAACCTGGATGACCTTTTCTGACAATTCTTGGGTCATTCAAGGCTTGGACATATTCACGAAATGGATAATGCCAAGAAATAGCTCCAGATGTAAATACTGCATTGGTGGGAGTTTGATTAAATTCTATATCCTTTACAAATTCATCAACACAGGAGTATGGTATCCAGAGTTTTTTGACCGGTTCTTTTATTAGGTATGCATATGGAGAAATAACTAAGTTTGCGCCTAAAATACAATTTTTTCTTGTTTGATTTTCTCCATGGTGGTCATCAACTTTATATATAACTTTACATTCCGGGTGTCGAGTTATAGATGTAAAATCAAAGTCGTTGTAAGTTACACATAAGATAACAGATGGCTGTAAAAAAATAGACCTATCTAACTTTGAAAGAAGAATAAGTTCCCACCCAAGTTTTTTTGCAAAGTAAAGTGGTTCAAGTGTAACATAAGTAAGTAACCAATTCGTTACTATTACGTAATTTTTCATGTGATAATTTATAATGAGCCGGCAAGAGATTTTTAGCAATATATATCGGAATGGTATTTGGAATGATTGCAGAGATGATATTCCAAAGTCCGGTCCTGGGTCATCATTTGCAAATACTGTAAGATTTCGTGAATTTTTTGATAGCTTCTGTGAAACTAATGCAATAGAAAGTGTTCTAGATATTGGTTGTGGAGACCTAACATGGATGCCATTGACAAAGACTTTCCAAACAAAAAAGTATACCGGAATTGATATTGTACCGTCTTTGGTTAATTTGCATTCTGTAAAATATCCTCAACATACATTTCTTTGCCTGGATGCAGTAGCGCAAGATATTCCTTCTGCAGATGTCATATGTATTCGTGATGTGTTGTTTCACCTTTCGATAGAGGATATTCAAACCCTATTGAAAAAGTTAAAGTGCAAGTATCTATTTGTTACGTCTTGTAGAAATGATGTCAATAACAATGGCTTTAACCAGTTTCATTTTCATACGATAAATTTAACAAAGTCTCCGTTTAATATGACTAATTTTATAAAGTCGATATACGAACCCGAGTTTAACCGGGATGTTTTTATCTACCAGTTTTTATCCCAATGATGCATTGCGTATGTTTCCGGAGAAAATACAGCTGGTCGATATCCTTTTTGACTATAGTGAGTAGGATATATTGTATGGGTTGGTAAAACTCTTGCACCTTCTAAGCTTATACACTTTCTGAAATACCAGGGGCCTGTTGCAATAGATACATTCACTTGACCACCAAGGGGACAGGTATGAATATTATCTATACAGTTTTTTAGACTTTGTACTCCGGGAACTGAGTAAATAAACCCAATTGACATGTACTTATGAATATTACCATCTTCATTGCATACTACAAAATCATGAGTAAGTAATGGCGTTAATTCTTTAAAAACTTCAAAGTCAATATCCAGATACATTCCACCATACTTATACAGGATTTCATAGCGCATAATATCTGCTTTTTGAGCATACACGTGTGTTGAATTGATGTGTTTTAATGTTGAAAAGTTTTCTGATGTCAGGTCTACATCTGTCCATAATCTGTATTCATAATCCGGGTGCAATTGTTTAATTTTTGCAATAAACTCTATCGACTTTTTAGGTATAGGATTGGGCCCGACCCAAATTTGATGAATAATTTTGATTGTCATTAGTAAATGCCTACATTTAATATTCTAATTGCAACAGTGGGGCGTCCAACTTTACAAAGGATGTTGGATTCTTTATCTCCTCAGCTTGAAGAAAAAGATTGTTTAACAATTGTATTTGATGGCAAGTCTGAGATTCCTAGTTTTAACGTTTCCGGATTTAAATGCAAAGTTAATCAATACTGTGAGCCAGTAGCTCTTGGATTCTGGGGACATTCAATTCGTAACAAGTATGCTTCATTACTGGAAAAGAGAGATTTCATAATGCATGCAGATGATGATGATTATTACTATCCTAATGTTTTTCCGGAATTGAGGAGTTTGTGTGTGAAGACAAATACACTATACATTGCTAAAATGAGATACAATGGCGGCAATGAACTACCAAAGGGTAATTGTATAGCAATTTGTAATATCGGAACACCTTGTGGAATTATTCCATATGATTTGAATATGAAAGGAACTTGGGCTGAAGTATATGGTGGTGATGGCAGGTTTTATGAACAACTTGCAAAAACCGGCACTGCTGTTAGTTATTTATCAACTGTAATTTACCATATAAGATAATATAAATGAAAACTCTTGTATTGTACGTGTTTCATATTTTTAACGATAGAGTACAAACTTTTATCGATAAAGCTATTTTTCAAGATGAGAATACGGACTTCATTATGATTTGCAATAATAAGGATATTGTAAATTTTAAAGCACCGGAATATGTCAAAAGACTCATAAGACATAACATCGGGTTTGATTTTGGTGGATGGTCTGATGCTCTGCTTACAGATGACTTATACAAATCATACGACAACTTCATATTTGTAAATTCATCGGTTCTTGGTCCATTTCTTCCGAACAATTTTACTGGTAAGTGGACAGATATCTATCTTGCAGGACTCAAGGATAATGTAAAGTTATTTGGAAGCACAATTAATACATGTTCAAATTATGAAAACCCAACCAGGTTTTGCCATGTTCAATCATATATATTTGCAATGAACCGGGAGACTTTAGATTTGTTGATTTCTGGTAACATTTTTAGCAAAGACCATTATGCAAAAACATTCAACGACGCAGTCTGGGCAAAGGAAGTTCATATGTCACGTTTGGTCCTACAAAATGGTGGAAATATAGGTTCTTTATTAAAATACTATCGAGGAGTAGATTTTACATTTAAAGTACGACCCAATGTTATCATGATGGGTGATTTAATGTTTAATCAATATAGAAACGTCTACTGGAATGAATATGACCTTGTATTTGTCAAGGGAAATCGGAAGATTATTTTTTAAAGATGCTTTGTAAATGGACATTCCGGTGTTGGTAACATATTCAAACTACGGCTATATTGACTTTGCTAAGAATTTGATTATTTCCTTAGCAAAGGTATTGAAGCATCATAAGCTTCACTTTTACTGTCTGGACAAGCAGACGTACGACGAGCTATCTAAGCAGCCACACGACTTTTTAATTCTGGAATTGTCTGAACGAGATGTTTCATCTGAGTTCCATAACTATAATGCAAAGGAATACAACAAACTTGTCCATAATAAAATGAGCATACTACGTCAGGCATTTGAAAAGTACTCATTTGTTCATTTCATAGACTGTGATGTAGTCTGCTTAAAAGAACCAGATGAAAGACACTATACAAAGTATTCAAAGTTCGATGTGATGTTTCAATACGATTGGAAATTTGTAGGAATTGCCCCAATTGCTCACTATGGAATATGGCAGTGTACCGGGAATATGAGCATGCGTAAAACAGATGGAACTATGTATCTTATTTCACAGATTGAAGAGTACCAAATAAAAAATCCGAACAAAAATGACCAAGAATGTCTATGTGAAGTGTTTTTAGATGCAAAGATAATGGATGTTAGACATTATAGAAAAACTATTTGCTCGGTGTACCCGGTAGAAGAATATACAAATGGAGGATGGACTGGAGATATGTCAAAAACTTATTTCTTTCACGCAAATCATGTTATAGGTAAACAAGCAAAGATAAGCTTGCTTAAAAGATTTAATCAGTGGTTTATTGAATAAGTAATGTTGCTTATCAAGTTTCCATCTCGGTCTCGTCCGGAAAAGCTTATGAGTACTCTATCTTTGTACCGTAAGCTTGCGGGAGACTTGTCTAAAATTAAGTTTTTGATTACATTGGATTCGGATGACCCAACAGTTACTCCAGAACTCATAGAGGAGCTACAACCAGCAAATGTAATTGTTGGTGTTTCTGGAAGCAAGATTAAGGCCGTGAATCGAGATATGGATAAGGCTGGAGAATTTGATACCTTGTTGCTTGCATCTGATGATATGATTCCACAAGTTTATAACTATGATTTGCTAATTCGTTCTAAGATGAGAGAACTGTACCCGGATACAGATGGTGTTTTGTGGTTCAATGATGGATTCCAGAAAAACAAGTTGAATACGCTTTCTATTATGGGTCGTAAGTATTACGAACGATTTGGGTATATTTACCACCCGGCATATACATCATTATTCTGCGACAATGAGTTCATGGTAGTTGCTGATAGACTTGGAAAGCAGACGTATATTGATATGGTAATTATCAAGCATGAACATCCTGTATTTACCGGTATTGGTAATGATGCATTGTATATTGAGAATGACAAATACTTTGCAAGAGATAGAGATGTGTTTAAGTCTCGATTGATAAACAACTTTTCTGATGTTTAAGAAAATGATACGTGGATTGCTTCTGGAATATGTTGGCTCTTTATTGATTATGGCATCATTAGTATTGACACATGCGAATCCGGTAGTAGTCGGATTGGCATATACATCGGCTCTTTTCATTGCAGATGGACAGTCTGAGGGGTTTTTTACACCTCTTGGTGTCCTGTTTCAGTATCTTCTTGGTCGGGTATCGGTAACAAACTCTCTGAAGCTGGTTGGGATTCAGATTCTTGCTGTACTCTCAGTAATGCTCCTCCACAAGAGCAGACCAGTTGCGGCACTGTAATTACTGCAAAATATTTCAAGCTCCATAATGGTTTATACATATCATTAGTGTAAGTAAAAATGAGCACACTGTACATCTATACGGATAATAATGTGCTTCGTAATATGCTATTTGATATAGTGAATAATCGCCGGGTTACGGATTCTGGTTTTGACATTCCCATGCTAAATGAAGACGTAAGTATTAATGAAGTTCTTCACACCTTTAATTTGAACATCGTTGTTGCTGCTACTCATCAGAATAGACCAATTCCTTGTCTTCTTCTGCCTCGTTCATCTCTTTCAGCAACACCTTTCCGGATGGCAAATTCTGTTGGACTGATTGATATGGGATACCGCGGTGATGTCAAAGCAAAGGTTGATGTTCTTCGGCGCCCAGGTAACGAATATGTTGTTCCTCGTGGAGCCCGGCTTTTCCAGATTTGCCAAGGTAACTTTATGCCGTGGGACAACGTTGTAATTGTTCAGTTTGAGCGTGAGCTTCCTCAGGCTCCTGACAATCGTGGTGGTGGTGGATTTGGCTCAACTAACTAGAGGATATATCATGACTAATGAGATAGTATCATGAACAATAGCTCCCCAATAAGCAAGATATATGCTTGTTTTCAAGCCAAAAACCATAAATAAAATCAGAACTATAGAACGAAGAAAAGTGTTCAAGATAGCATTTGCTGTAGGAAACAACCAGATGTTCATTTATTTGTATAATACTATGTAAAATGAAAACACGCAAAGCAAGAACAACAAGAAATAAGACTAAAAAGAGGTTTTTGTTTAATCCGAATAATCCGGATAAAAGTTTTGATGTCTATATTGATAAAAATCCGACAGATACAATCCCAATAAAATATACGACAATCAATGATGTTAAAAATACGATTCGTACATTAGAAGCCTTATACAAATCTAAAAGGTATCCTCATAAACGAATATGGCAAGTAGGAATGATACTATATGTTAGACTAAAGGCAATGCAAGAAAGAAAGCCGGGACAGTATAAACTTGCCCTCAAGTACTTTAGATTTTTAAAGCATCGTACTTCACTTGCAGATGACAAACGTTATAACATAAAATTTATAGTATAATACACCGACAACTAATTATTTTAACGGTTAGTAGTTGACGAGGTCAGTCATACTTTTTCATCTTAAAAAACTTTCTTGCCGTAGGACATAAACAAACATGGGTGGCGGTCTTATGCAACTTGTGTCTTATGGTGCTCAGGACATCTATATCTCCGGTAATCCCCAGATTACCTTCTGGAAGATTCTATACAAGCGCCACACCAACTTTGCGATGGAGTCCATTGAGGTAACATTTAACGGTCAGGCTGACTTCAACAAGCGTGTGACGGCTGTGATTAACCGTAACGCTGACCTGATGTACAAGACGTACGTGCAGGTAGTTCTGCCCCAGGTTGAGCTCAAGAGTTCTGGTGCGACGACCGGTGGCTCTCCGCTCACTGCTTTCCGCTGGGTGAACTACATTGGTCACCGCCTAATCAAGCAGGTTGAGGTGGAGATTGGTGGCCAGCGCATTGACCGCCAGTATGGTGACTGGATGCAAATCTGGACTCAGCTTTCTACGGAGGCCGGTTCCACTGCGGCGCTTGACTCCCTGATTGGTAACACGCACGACCTTGTGCTCCTGAAGAAGAGCACGGGTGTTCAGCTTGATGCGACCTGCTCAGCCAACGAGACGACTCTCTCATGCGTGGCGCGTGCTGGTACGCCCGCCAAGACGCTCTACGTGCCTCTTCAGTTCTGGTTCTGCCGCAACCCTGGTGTAGCGATTCCTCTCATTGCTCTCCAGTACCACGAGGTGCGCATCAACGTAGATTTCGAGACCTGGGAGAACTGCACGTATGCTGAGGGCCCCAGTAGCTCCCACACGCTACCTGCTCGCCCGGATGCGCTTTCCCTTGCGGCTGCGTCTCTGTACATTGACTACGTGTACCTGGACACTGAGGAGCGTCGCCGGTTCGCCCAGCAGAGCCACGAGTACCTGATTGAGCAGGTTCAGTTCACTGGTGCGGAGTCTATCACGAGCTCTTCCAACAAGATTCAGCTGAACTTTAACCACCCCGTGAAGGAGCTCCAGTGGGTTGTGCAGCGTGACTCATTCGTGGACTGCTCTTACCAGCCCTGGATTGGCACTGTTGGTGGCCAGCAGCCTTTTAACTACTCCGATGACTTCTCTACGGAGGGTATCATCATGTCTCTCCTGTCTCAGGGTACCAGCGTAACCAGCCCCAGCAACACAATCGCGCTCGGTGGCTCCCTCACTGGCATGGTGGAGGTTGGTGTGGGTTCTAGCATCTACCCCGGTCAGGTGACGTACGGCACTGCAGATGGAAACCACAACAGCATTGGTGACGGCCAGGAGGCGGACTTTGACAACGGTGTGAACTACCTGCTCGCGAAGGTAATCCTTGACTCCGGTGTGCGCTGCGAGGGCAAGAACCCGGTAGAGGTTGGCAAGCTCCAGCTCAACGGCCAGGACCGCTTTACGGAGCGCGAGGGTTCCTACTTCGACCGTGTGCAGCCCTACCAGCACCACTGCCGCACGCCTTCCACGGGTATCAACTGCTACAGCTTTGCTCTCCGCCCTGAGGAGCACCAGCCCAGCGGCACTTGCAACTTCTCCCGTATCGACAAGGCGACGCTCCAGCTCACGGTGTCCCTCAACACGGTTACGGGCTTCCGCACTGCCCAGGTACGCGTGTACGCGCTGAACTACAACGTGCTGCGTGTGATGTCCGGCATGGGTGGCCTGGCGTACAGCAACTAAACGTGATACTAAAAATAGAAATATACGGGGAAACCCAATATTTGCGACCAAATGGTCCTAAATATTGTTTTGTTTTCAAATACCATCATCATCGCGTCTTGTCCACATATTAAACATTGCTTGGTTCAATTCCGGTTTTGTTAGTTCTAATACTCCATCTGTATTATACTCAATTATACTTGATACATCTTCTATATGCTCAAAGGGTTCATCTCTTGACATATATTGGCGTTTAGCTAACGGTCCGTGGAAAAGATGGTAAATTTCAACTTCTAAAAATCCAACTATAATATCCGATATTTTTAAAGCCCAATCATCGCGTGTTTTGCGATATAATTTAGTTTTTTCGTTAATAAATTCAAGCTTATTGATAGTGTATGCAAAAATAGAATCACCGCATCCAACAATTGATAAATCATAAAACCCGGAAGTTTGATACCATTTTCTTGTAAATGCCCAACCAAACCCTGGGTGGTACTCTTGAGTTTTGTTTTCCCAGAAGCCGCATGTTTTATCTTTGAGATACGTACACGCTAAAGCTGATTTCTCTACATTTTTATATGTTATATCCAACCAATGTGCATGAGAAAATGGCTGTACAACATTGCATGTATCAAGTGTTTGAGATAACATGTCGTACCAATTTGGGGTTGTATAAATAAGGTCTGCATCAAGACATACTAGTTTAGTAAACGTGTCCGGTACCTTCTTTTCCAGCAAACGAATTAGATGTTCCTTTTGGAATAAATAACTTGAAGCATACACGTGAAATGCATCGCTGATTTTTGGGCGTTTTCCGTGGATAACCAACTCCATAGTAAATACCGGGATGTTTGCTTGTTTCATTTTTTCAATCATGTATAGGTAGTTAATTAGAATCCGCGCAGACCCACAATAGTCAAAAAATACAAACAGAACTGCAAGGTCAGACTTTGTTGGGGTAGCATATGACATGTTTTCTAGTTCAATTTCTTCTTTCTCCACTTCTTTTTCAGAAAGGTTAAACTTCGGCAGCTTAAAGTTCAATTTAAAAGCTAGTTGACTATCTTTTTCTATTTTAAGTTCTTCTATTTTTTCTGGTAATTTCAAGTTAAAATTGGGAACTTTATATACCCGGTCACGTACTTCTTGTTGTTCGGTATCTACCTTTGCTGGCGTAGGTAATTTAATTTTTGGAATTTGATAACTACGTGTTTCAGCAGGTCTATCATCAACAATAGAAAGAACAACGGGTTCTTTAGACAAAAGTGGAGCTTTTAAGTTGTATCTTGGTGCTCTGATGTTAGTAGAAATCAATGCCGTATCCGGTTCAGGTACATGTATTATTGTAGCCCTTTTTAAGTTGTATATGGGTGGTTTGAGAATCTCTTGTTTGCTGGGTGCCCGTTCAACAAGATATTTACGTTGTGGTTTTGGTTCATTAAACTTGTTGTCCAAGATATCTTGTAACAAGTCCATTATTTTAGCGATAGAATCTTATTGTAAATAAATATACTCGGTTCTGTATCTCGAAACATAGAATATATTAGTACAGGAAGACAAGCCTGTTTATCTATACCTGCTTTATTGATTGCCCATGCGTATGCTGAAGTTCCTTTTAGATAATCTTTAAACATGGACACTTTCTCTGTTACGCATTCCCGGTATGTAATATCTAGACAGTGTACGGTATCAAAACATTGAACAAAATTGTGGGTGTTTAGAAGTTCCGATAGCATGTTATACCAGTCTGGTTCTGCAAAAATAACATCCGGGTCAATCAACGCTAACTTTGTGTATGTTTCTGGAATCTCTGTAAACACAGGTATCTTTGCTACTTTCATTTTTTCAAGCATGTACAAGTAATTCATATGACTTCTCGTAGTTGACTTTTTGTATGGTATTACTATTGCTAGGTCAGCATTTACCGGTTCGTTATAATATAGTTCTGCTATTAGGCTTGGCATTTTATTGTAGTATAATAAACAAATGCCATCTAAAACACTTAAGATAGGGTCTCGCCGTCAAGTATACAATGGTTCTGCAGAGAAGACACAGGGCGGTCTAACAAAGCCGGACCTTATTAAAAATAAGCATGGCCGGATTGTATCTGCAAAGAAACATCATACCATGCGTCGTAAATCAACGTAGAAGATGCCATTCGCCTAAATTGACTCCTGTTCCTACATTTTTAGTATACCAAATTTTTGGGAGTTTATTCCAAAAATATCTAGTGGATGATTCGCCAACTTGCATTCCGGGATAGTTTTGGTCATGATATGTTAGCGCATAGTTTCTCTCAGATGATGCATGTACATGAAATATTTTAATAGCCGGTCCATGATTTAATAGTTTTAATCCTGCTTGATGCATGGAAAGTGTAAAGCGATTTTCGCATCCAAGAACTCCAGGATACAAATCTGCTATAATTTTGCGAATTGGTTTATATATGACCCATGCATCTTGAGATACACCAGACACCTCTTGCCAGAAAGTTCCTTTCCATTCTGATACCGGGCGTCTGTAATCAGATTCTAATTGGTAACGAGTTATGCAGTATGCATTATTCGGTTTAATTTGGTTTATTTTTGCAGTTGAAGCATAGTCAAATACAATATCAGAATTAGCAATTGTATTAATATCACCCAAGTCGAACATATCGGTAAATGTCTGATATGTTGGGCGCACTGTAATAGGTATACATTCGAGTTTAGGATGTTTATGTGGAAATTCAATTTCGCAAAGAAGTTTTAGTTTCTCGATGTATGGATTTTCCAGATTTACTTCAATTGAGCGCAACACTTCATTACGGTGTTCTTCGTCTTTAATATGAAACCACGATGTCCAGAGTATCATTTGTAAAAATGGAATCTTAATTTCTAGAAATCTTACCACTACTAAGAAATCATGGCTGCCGCCATGAGCGCTCCGGGCGATTTCTCCTTCATCGGAGACGAGGAAAGTCAGTTCATGTTGAAGGACATGTACCAGGCTGTGACCGTGAGCGAGAACTGGGACAACCTGAAGGGGTTTGTGCCCGGTGGCGGCGGATTCATGTTCAGTGAGATGCCCGCGTGGTTCTCGCTGATTGACCAGGCTGTCAAATACGACGGCCACAGCGGTGCAAGCCATGGCTGGACGATGCGCTGCATTGACTACATAGCCAAACACGGCTGGGAGAACTTCGTCGCGAAGATGTCCAAGCCCGACGAGGCAACAAAGCGGCGGCTCCGGATTCTGGAGCTGCCATACTCCATCCAAGAGGCCAGAAATGAGCTTAAGAAATGGGAGAGTTACTCGAACACAGCGCCCGACGCCGATGCCAAGAGTCGCCTGCGCCAGCGCATCAGCGAAGCATCCTATAAGGTTGCCGAGCTGACAGTTGAGCTCCGCGAGCTTAGCCGCTAATACGCCGAAAGGCAATTTTTAAAATGGATTTCTTTTTTTACAAGATACTAGTTGCTACCACCATGGCCTGCTGCAAAAACTGCAGCTTTACGGCCTACTATACAATCACGCCACCCCTCATTTGTCAGAAAGGAATGACACCGGAGAAGGCCAGAACGGTCGACTTCCGAAGCACCAAGCCTGAGCCTGCTCCAGAGTGGGTCAAAGACGTTATCAAGAGCCCAGCCACTAAGCCCAGCATTGGGTTGATGATGGCTGAGTTCTTAATGAGGGTTTACAAGTGATAGCCTTCGGGCATTTTTCTACTTAAACGCACGAGCAGAAGAAATAGAAATGTTCACGGTTGAAGCGAAGACAGTTCAGACAGGTGCAGTCCGGACACTCATTGAGGCTCTTCGTTCTATTCTAGTGGAGATGTCTCTGCTTTTTGATAAGGATGGCATCAGAATGGTAGCAATGGATAACACTCGTACCGTTCTTGTTCATCTCCGGCTTCATGCAGATAAGTTTGAGAAGTATGCCTACAATCACAACACTCCCAAGTTTGTAATTGGTGTGAACACTGACCACCTTTACCGAGTTGTTCGCACGGCTACGAATGATGACACATTGTCATTCTATGTTGACAAGGATGACCCGAACTCTCTTGGTATCCTAATGGAGAATGGTGAGAAGAAGCAAGTACACAAGTATAAGTTGAACTTGCTTGACCGTGATGAGCCAGACCTCCAGCTGCCTGATACTGAGTTTAGTACGCGTATTACTATGCCTTCACTGGACTTTCAGAAGATTTGCCGGGATATGACGCTTCTTTCAGCAAAGACTGTTGAGATTACCAATGTTGGGTCTTCACTGACCTTCAATTGCAAGGGACACTTTGCTTCCCGGACAACGGTGATGGGTGATGGAGAGGCTGATTTCAATATCCACAAGAAGACGTCTGATGAGATTGTGAGTGGCCAGTTCTCTTTGCCTCATCTTGTCCTATTTACCAAGTGTACCAATCTGTGCAACAATCTGGAGGTGCATATGAAGAATGGGTGGTTTCTGATGATTCGATATGTGGTTGCTAACCTTGGCGAAATCAAGCTTTGCTTAATGCCTTGTACAGCATAGCTAACAACCACCCAGCTCCAACTTCACCAAGCTTAATTGCAGTATGGTTTAGCGTATTTCCAGATTTGATGACACCTTCAAAGAGAAAGAACCTAATACCTAAGGCATACTGGAGAAACTGATATCCCAGCATGGCGTATAACACTTCAGGATAAAAGTACCCAATAAATCCAATAATAATATGGGATACAAGGTATACAGGGTGTCGTTTGAACATCACAATTGTATATCATAAAGACTATAAATATGTTGCATGAGTATTGAAAGCAATTCCAAAGTAAAACATGAAACAGCCACTGTCTCTCCCATAATTAGCCGTGTCATTGCTTCGGAAAGACTGGTACCCATAAGTGTACTAAACATTTGAGACAAGAAAACATTGGATGGAGGAACAATCCGGGTTAAACTGAGTTCAGCAACAGTAAAGATACATACGTTTAAGAATATGTGCTGCAGCCATACCAGAACCATACAGATATAGCAACCTAATTTGAACTGCCACGATGGATATACTGTATGTGCTAAACCAATACAGAGCATCAGAGTTGATGATATCAAAACATGTAGAATAGCCAGAATATAGCCTAAAATTTCAGCATCAGTTGTCAACCATTTATATAAAAAAGTAACAGTAGAAATCATCCACTCCTTTAGGAACCGTATGACTTGTTCCTTTTCCATTGAGTATAAATCCGGGTATTTATAATACCAAAAAAGCATAATGGATTACCTGTATGCTTTTTTAGGAGGGTTGCTATGTAAGGTATATGATGACTTTAATGATAACCATATGATTGGCAACCATGTTCAAGAAATTTTAAAGGGGTCCCAGTGGATTCTATTAGCAATTCTGTGTCATGCTGATTTTAACTTTGCTTCAATCATTTTTATACTAAATGCCTTAAATGCAGTGAATAATTGGGAGGAATGGGATTTTCCTTATGAAACTTCTTTGCTGGTATTGGCACCGGTATTTTTACTGATGAGCTTCCACACTATAAGCTATTTTTCAATGTATGATTGGTTATATTTAATCATTTTTACTCTTTGTATGGCATTGGAACCCTTATTCATAAAAGAAGAATTCAGTTACCGCAAACTGATGGTACGTGGATGCCTTTCAATAAATACATTATTTGGAATTTGTATAGCTTCATATTTTGACATATCACCAAGCATCTTAAAATTTAGTTATTACTGTCTAGGTTATGCATTGTTTTCATCCGGGTTCCAAGCATATTTACTTACGCGTAGTCCGGTTACGTGATTTGTGCTTTCTAGGTGTTCTGCGCCCACCCTTTTTAGTAAAATACCCCTGCACTTTGTCTCTCGTTTCTATGAACTGTTGCGTTGCAACATTTGCAAGTCGTGCTCCATCATCTACAAAATCAAGTGCACTTCCTCTGCTTACCCAAGGAACGTATTGATACTTACTACAATCATTGTAGATGTTTGCAACAAATGTTTTGTTAACATCTGAACCGGCAATTTCCTTTCGGTCTCCTTGCGTTTTTGCTGGGTTACCCATACCTGCTAGCCGCTGAGAGCCCATAAAGAACATACCAAAATATTCCATATGGGGGTATGGTGCCCAAGCGCTTCCTCTTACTCGGATATAGTTTGCTCCGCCTTGTACAGAAGAACTGGCTACTGTAGGAGCTTCTCCGATTACTCGTTGAACTTCAGCATCTAGTTTCAACTTATTTTTAATATCCCACAAATCCATTGGTTCAGCAAAAGGCCATGTAGCTGCATTACGCTTATTACCATTATCAATTGAAACACCGTGCTGTGACCGGATAAAGTCTAAGGTGTTTGTCTTGGTTCCCCATCCGGGGTGAACCATAATTCCAGGAGGTATATCCGTTACATTATCACCTGTTAGTGCTCCAACAGATTCAACACGAGTCAGTGTGAACTTTCCTTGCTTTGAAGTGAAAAAGAAGTTGTCAAATGCATCTTTTGAAGTAGGAGCAATAATCTTAGGAGCACCATATGAAATAATGTGAATCTCCTTTTCCGGAAACTTTAGAGCTAACATAGCACCAGCTAACTCTGCTTCTGCCCCTCCCTTAGAATGACCAAAAACAAAGATACGAGTGGCACCGGGGCATACTTTTTCCATAGATTCTACGGTGTTTTCAAAAATCTCAACAATCGGAACAACAAATGAGGCAGCAACCATTAGTCCGGGAGGACCACTGGGAACAACCGATGCAATTGTAGCAGAAAAGTCTCCGGGAGCAACAGAGCGCAAATTCTTTTCCCAATTTCTCAAACTGCTAGAGCCCTTAAAAACTACAATACAGTCACTAGCTGTGATAATCGTATTAGGATTAGGTTTCAGAGCATTTGGGCTAACAACCATACATGTAGTATCTGTAGGACTGCTAATATAACGTACTAGAACTGGTTGACCTGCATGGTCAATGCCATCGGGACATGCTTGGAGTTCATATGATTCTGGAGGAGCAAAACTACCACTGACTCTAGCAGTGATATTTCTCTTTTTACTTAAAAACTTCCAGTCATAATGAGTGATAACTTTATTCAGAATATCCGGTGAAAGACCAAATCCCTTTAATGATTCACGGATGATGCCAACATCAGAGTAGACTAAACGACATGCTTCTGCTCCGATAAAAAGCATGTATTCAAACTTCTTGACATCGCCACTACAGATGGACATCATAGAGTAGTCTGGCCCACCTTCTGCTTTTTGTGGAGAAGCAGATGTTATTGCAAGTAATGGTGTTTTTTCAGTAGTTGATGCTCCTGCACCCATTTATATTCTGTAGATGTTTTACTTAGGACGAGCCTTGTGTGAAGTATATGTTACGTCATCTGTTACCTTGTAGTAGGTCAGGCCGGGGTTTAGGTTGGTCTTCTCTGAAACTGCTGTAGATAGATTCCAAATTTTGATGATATGAAACTGACCCTTAGGAGAGATGGAAATCCCAACAAGCGTTTCTTTGTTCTTTACGAGAAGTTCATCTGAAGCACAATGGACCATTAGGTCAATAAAGCTTGTCTGTGCTTGGGATGCATCAATCTTCTTAGACCATGCACCGCCATTCTCGTTTTCTTTACACTCCCATAGCGGGGGGAATCCCTTGCGCATGAAGAAGTACATGCCACACTCCCAAGCTTCCTTAGGAATGGTATCGGTGATGCTCCAAAATTGTTCGGGTGTTGATATATCAGCTATCATAATGTAGCTGGAAAGGGAATAATCCCGGTTATCGGGGTCGTGATACCACAAAACCCAAGTTTGCTGGAATTTTGTGGAATCCATGGTTATGCTATTAAGTAGTTATATTCTGTTTAATCCGTTTTAGATGCCTATGCCATAAGTCTCGAATGTTTCAATCTCTGGTTTGAAATCAGAATCAAGAGCTTGTAGCATAAGTAGTTCATTTTTATATTCAGCACTCATTGTAGCATCTGTGGTAATAAAGTGAGTTTCAACAATATACTCGTCAAACTGAGTACAGAAATACTTCAAGTTCCGGTAATAGAAGAAGAGCTGTCGCAAGTTCTGAGGCGTAATAACTGCAATCTTACCCTCAATAATACTGACAATCTTATCCTTTGTATTCCATTCCAAAATATCAAGCTCTTCTTTTGTTGGAATATCATCTCCTTCAATCGTGAGCTTAAGAATCTTCTCTTGCTCAATTTTGTACTCCCCCCTTTCAATCGCCTTCTTATGATTCGCACATTTCTGCTTATACAGCATCAGCATAAGCTCTTTCTCGCACCTATTCCGATTCTCACTTACCTTCTCTGAATCCGGGTAATAGTTTGTCTTAATTTCATCGTATAACTTCTCAAGCTTTTCATCGCGATTACTGAAATCACTTTTAGTAGTCTGTGTTGCTGGAAGGTCTGCAGTATCTCCAGTGAGATTTACCAGAAGAAGATAACCGCCATACTTGTAATCACGCAGAATATCAAAGATTTCTGTAAAGATTCGTCCTTTTACAAGACGTCCGTGTTTGAAGACATAGACTCCTGCGTTGTCCGGATGCCGCTTGAAAACTGGATGAGTTTTTATAAAATCCAACGTCAAATGATACTTCCATACTTCTACTGTGACTGGCTTTGTCTGCTCGGAAAGTTGTAACGGAAATGGCTTTGTATTTGCATTTTCCATCTTACGAACACCATTCTTGTCATATAGAGTATATGGTTTAACAACCTCTCCATTCAGGTAGATTGAGAAGCTACCATTTATAACCTTTTCGTTCATCATCCAGAGAGTCGCAAGATACATCTTAAGTCTGTCAATAAGGAGTGCTTCATTTGGCTTACCCTTGCGGTCGTTAAGGTATAGTGTCTTATATAGCGTATCACTGACTACAGTTTGTACAACTGTAGAATTTTCGTATGTCATGCTTCCGATATATGTATCTGTCTTGCGAAACTTCATATGATGGTTGTATGGTGCTCGGACTTCGCGTACAATATTCTTCTGCTTAATCTGAACAGCCCAGTTAGCATTTGCCGGGTCAGTATTTGCAAGAACCTGCTTTAGTCCACAATTGTGTTCATTGAGACCAATCTTTACAGACCCAACCTTTTTTCCAAATCCGAAGCACTTTGTTAGAGTAGTTTCATCAAGCTTCCCCCATGTGCCATTATCTTCAACACGAAGGATGCGTTTGCCGGCTTCCTCCTTGATAGTAATCTTGCACTCGGATGCTCCTGCTTGAAGCGAGTTATCAACAACCTCTCCAATAACATCTGCTAGTGTTGGATAGTTAGTATTCCCCCATGCTGCCCATGTATACTCCGGATTTGCATCTACCTTGAACTCGATGTCCATCTTTGTATGAAACCTATGAGGTCAAAAACGAATTCGTTTTCATGTTGGCTTTTAATAAGTAATACAATGATTTCAAGTGCACTTATCTACTCTGTTCGCTTCGGCCCAAAGCTAGCGCTTTCTGAGGCAATGCTAGCAAATATTGCGAAGCTCCGGACGGTGCCAGCAACATACCGACCTATGCGGCCAATGCGCCCCAAGTATACCTCTAAGAAGCGTGAGGACACATCTAATTGGCGGTCTCACGCGATTCTAGATTGCGTACGCCGAGTTCGCGAGACAGCTGACCCTCAGTATGATGAGATGTTTGGTATCTTTAACAAGGTTGCTCCGGCAAACCTGGACGCCTTATCTGTCCAAGCGATTGCAATCCTCAAGGCAGGCGATGAGCAGTTCCGTCTTCGCGTGACTACTCTGCTGTTTGATAAGGCTATTCGCGGTTCTGCCTTTGCCGGAATCATGGCAGACCTGGCTGCACGACTAAATGCTGTAATTCCAGATGTATCGGAGGACCTCGAGACTCACGTCCAGATGTTTGGAACACTATATGATATGAGCGGAACTCTTACGTTCCCCAAACTAGAAGAGCCGGATTTTGAAGATAAGGTTGTAGCCTGGTCTAAGCAGAAGGATGTGCGACGTGGATATGCTCGCTTTCTAACTCACCTGTACAGTCGCGAGCTTGTTTCTGGGCAGGCACTTCAGGAGTCAATGCAAAAGGTTATTACTGATTTGAATGATACACTGGTTCAGCCAAAGTCCGAGCAGACAGATGAGAATGTTACTCAGTTTGCTGATTTCCTGTACGAGATTGCAAAGCTTCTGAAGCCGACTGCAGTTGAGCTGCGTGGTTTGATTCTCAGCAGTGTGGATACAATTCTAAAGCGCCCGCGTCCGGAAGTTCCGAGTCTAAACATGCGTTCCCGGTTCAAGCTTGAGGATGCAATGAAATGCGTTAAGGTATGTTGAAAACAAAGGTATGAACACAATAAATGTCTGTACCATCTGCCACAGTTCTACTTCGTGCGGCTCAGGTCAGCATTGATGAGGACAAGCCCATCTATTTTGACTACTATCGCGATAGTGTAGAGAAGAAGTGTTGCATTGGAGTCCAGGGTACCACAAAGTACCTTGTAAAGTCCAATGACGAATATACATCAACTATTCAGTCAGTTTTTAAGTGCGAGAGCTGTTTCATCGTGATGACTGAAAATAGTCTATATGTTGTAGATGCCGGAATTCCTATTAAGCGCGTAATGGGGTCTACAGAGGAACCTGCCAAGTAACATAATGGAGTTCCCACCACCCCACTACGTTCTTTTTGAACCTTTGAATGATGTAGAAACTAAAAATGCATGGGAACGGTACAAACAGGCCCATTCCGATGTATGCGAATTTGATGAAATTAATGCCGCAGCAATGTTTTCAGTAGAGACATTTGCTCCGTGGTTTGATATGTGGATATCAAGTGTATCAAAAAAACAATCTACCCGGCTACGAATTCTCTTAATTTGGCATTCTGAGTTTTTGACTTTTGCTTGTCAACAGATGCTTCGTCGTCAACTAGAACAACGGTCATTTAAGAATCGTGTATGGTTTCATGTAGAAGACCCAACAACGCTTCAATCTGCTATCCTAAGCAGATGTATTACAAAACGAATGCCCATTTTTATACATGAAGCATCATATAAGGAAGTATGATTCGTGTCTTTACAGATGGTGCCTGCAGGTCAAACGGCAAAGCAAATGCTGAAGCTGCATATGCCGGGTACTTTCCTGATAATAAGGAATGGTCTTTTGCTACAAAGATGCCTGAATCAGAAATGCAGACAAATCAGCGAGCAGAGTTAAAGGCAATTCATGATTCTGTGAATGTCATTTATGAAAAGTGTGGGGCTCCAGCAGAGACATCTATTCAAATCTATACTGATTCTATGTATTCCAAGAATTGTTTGACAACTTGGCTTCCGGGTTGGATGAAGAATAAGTGGAGAACGGCAGAAGGAAATGATGTCAAACATCGTGACCTAATTGAGCATCTAGCTTTGCGTTTGACAAAGTTCAAGGAATATACAATCACATATGTCAAGGCACATACTGGGAAGAAGGATGAACTTAGTATTGGTAATGACATTGTAGATAAGATGGCGGTTTCAGTACTGATTGAGACAGCAGAGGTAAAAGTAATTAACCGGACGGAAGGAATATTTCCAGATTTGGCATTATCTATTATGGGACCGCCAATTGAAGAGGCAACAATTATAGAATGGTGTAAGACTCATATGCATTTGCTTGATGCTCAGGCTTTGAAGACAGGATTATTTGGTGCTTTTCAGAAGACAGTTAAGAAAAACGGATACAATACAGAGGTACAGAGAATGAGTAAAACTCGCGTAGTTCGCCTTACCACAGGTTTAATTAAAGAAGGAATTACTATAGTAAAGGAAGAATGAGTGCCTATGTGTTCTCGTCTCCAACCTGTCCCCCGTGCCAGGCTTTGAAGCCGGTCATTGAAGACTTGAAGGAAGAATTTCCAACTCTTCAATGGATTCATGTGAACATCAAGGATGACCCGGCGGGTCTTACCCAAAAGTATGGTGTGAAGGTTGTTCCTACTGTTGTCGTTGACAGCAAGAAGAGAATTGAGAGTCATTCTGGAACAGCTGCGATGGGATATTACCGAATTCTACGCAACGCTACGCAGCAATAGAGTCAGTCACAAGCTGACCATTTTTATATAGTTCTGCTACGAAGGTATTTTCAGTATCTTGAACAGCTTGAGATGTTCCGTAGCCATGATGTTTATGTTTCTTATCACCTTCACCGGTGGTTCCTCCATCATTACTATTTCCACCAGTTCCACCAGCGCCTCCGGCAGTAGTCGATGTTGGGAATGGGTCATACTTTAGTCCTCCAGCAAGGGATGTTGACAAGTATGCAATTAATGCAGTAATAAATCCAATCACAATTGCTAAAAAGATATTAATTATGGTATTGCCAAATAGGGGCTTGTAGGAACTACTGCAGCTGCCTAATGTAAATGCCATCAGTTGGATAACAAGAACAGAAATAAACCCGATTAACATGCCGCCATACTGTCTATTCGTGTGTCGTGCCCACATAACATAATATGATGCAATAGTTGAAGTTGAGATGAAAGCAGTAGGAATCCAGGGAGATTCAGCATTTTCCATTCCTGGAATTGTACACCATAAAAGTCCAGACGTATCTTGTGCTGAAAGGTCTATATCTTGTGTTGATGCATATGCCTGTCCTCCTAATCCAACTATAAGCATTGAAAGAAATGCTCCAATTGAAGGAGCAGACAATCTGGGAGTCAGATATTCCTGATTAATGAAGTCTCCGGCAAATCCATATGTCAGCAATGCAAATGGTAGTAAGTTTGCTATAAACGTAAGTGCAATGAGCGGAAGTTGTGGGGCACTTGTTGGTAAAGAGCCTTGATACCTGATTGTCAAGTACATAGCAATAGCGACTAAAAGTCCACCACCGAGAAAAGATAAAACATCTCCGGTTACTGAATTCATCTTATTATAACTGATGCGAGATGCTTTTCATAACAAAACCTATTGAGGATATAAATGAGTATATTCTCAAGTAACAATTGGCCGCCAAGTTGTTCATCTGCTAAGCAGAGTCCTATCAATTTAACTCAGTCCGGAGCAAAGCCATGCAACTTAAAATGCGACCTTGTGATGGACGATGGATTCGTTACACAGGGAACTGTTAGCATTTCTAACGAGGGAATGATTCTGGAAAGCTCTTCTAGTCTTGGTTCTTGTAAGTATGGTGGTGAGTCTTACGTTTGCCAGGGAATCTCAATTAATCACCCAAGTCATCACACAATTGAGGGTGTCCAGGCAGATGGTGAAGTAACTGCTATTTTCCGGAAACCAACCGGTGAGCTAATGTGTATGAGCACACTTTTTAGAGTGAATAGTGCTCAGACACCATCATATAGCTTTTTTAAGCAGTTTGTTCCATATGCTGTAACAACTGGTGAAACAAAACTTCAGTTGCGTGATTTCAGCATTGCAGCCTTAGTTCCTCCGCAGGCTTCTTATTATGTTTACAGCGGTTCATCACTTGTTCCTCCATGTGTACCCTGTGACTGGCTTGTTTTTAAGCAGATGATTAACATGGACCAAGGAGATTTTGCATATCTTGTACGAAATGTAGAAGCCGGGTCAAGACCAGTACAAGGCCTTGGAGACCGAGAAGTCTTTTTTAATGACATTAACAATATCCCGGGAGGTCCTATGCCAAATGATGGCAAGTTCTATCTGCGTCTAAAACCAGCTGGGGACTCAAAGATTGCTGTTTCAAAGCCATCACCTCCTGCAAACTTAAAAGGAAATACAGGGTTGTCTGCTACAGACGAAGCAGAAGAAGTAAAAAATCCTACAACAATCCAGGGCTGGTTCAAAAGCATGTATGACAAGTATGGAGGCTGGTTTATTGCAATGAGCGTTCTAGCAGCAATTGGAGTAATTGGAGGTATTTATGCTGGATATTCAAGTGCAAATACGTCACCATATACTGCTGAGTTTGCTAAGCCAGCAGCTGCATGGACTGTTTCAATGTTAACATGGTTCTGGTCACTAGTAGTGTCGGCATTTAAGTGGGCATGGTCAATTATGGTTGGAGCGTTCACTTGGCTTATTGGTATAGTTCCAAGAATGTTTGAAAGAGCTGAAAAGGCAACAGAAGATGCTATAGCTAAAAAGGCTGCAGAACGTGCAGCGCGTGCTCCGGCAACAGAAGATGCTATAGCTAAAAAGGCTGCAGAACGTGCAGCGCGTGCTCCGGCAACATCACCATAATGTTTCCTGGTCTTGTGCCAGACCTTCATAATTATCAAACTCAGGTTCTGCCTCAAAATTAGGTTCCTTCTTTGGCTTGCGAGGCTTTTTCTGTACCATTGTCCACTCATCTTCAGCCTTTGGTTTGACTTCAGCGGTGACCGGTAAAGGTTTGGGTGTAGGTACGGGGGGTGGGGCAACATGACGAGAGCGATGAAAGTGGAATGCTTGGTATTCCTCTTGCTCTTTCCTGGCCTTCTCTGCCTTATATTCTGCCATGCGGGCGTCAACTCTCTCCTTTAGCTCAATTGCTTCTCTCTTCTCCTCCCATTCCTTTGCCTTTGCGCCGTATGATAGGTTGGCCTTAGCAATAACCGGGCCACCACCACCAAGTGATGGAAAGTGTTGTTCACTTCCTTCCTGTATAATCTTGATTGACTCTTCTGCCTTCTGGTCGGCAGTCAGTTCTTTGCGCAGTCTAGGGGGGACATATCGGGACATTTTTGAGGGTTGTTATATATTATAAACATCATCCATTTTGAAAATGGAACTTACGGTCTGGATAACTTAAATAGTAAGAATGGTTGTAGCAACAGTTGTAGCATCTAATGGCTCTCTGAGTGAAGTAACTATTCCAGCAAAGACAACTGATGTGCTGGAATGGATTCGTAAGAAATATAAGCAACCTGGAATTCAATTCCAAGGAAAGCTTCCGGACCCCTTGAAGGAGGAACGATGGCTGTGTATTTTCGCAAAGGTATCTGATGAGGATGAAGATTCAAATCAACATATGCTTCCTTCTCCTCTGGACGAAGAGTCTTATGCTGGTTCAATTCTTATCCTTGCTACAATGTCTGAATCAGATGAGTATGGAAAGCCGGTAGCATCATATGTCAACTTGTCTGTTGAGGATTACGAGACTCTGTATCATGAGTGGTCATTTAATATGTCTGATGATGAGGAAGAAGTAGCAGATGAGGAGGAAGATGAAGCAGATGATGCAAGCGAGGAACCGGACGAAGCCCCTCGCGTTGCAGCACCAGTAGTAGCAAAGACTACAAAGACCAAGAATGTGTTTGTAGAGTGTGCTATTCGCGATAAGGTCATTGCTAATCTTGCAGAGTGTACATCTCAAAAGATTGCTGTGGAGCTTGAAATTCACCTACTACATAATATTGTCAACTACTGCAAGTCCAATGGCATTGATGTTGATTGGGCAAATAAGGTATTCTGGAATACGTACCGAAGCAAAGCCATTTCTCTGTATGAGAACCTACGAACCGATGGCACTGTAGAGAATACAGAGAAGTGGGCAGAAAAATTACTATCAGGTGAAGTGGATTCAAAGGCATTTGTAGAAATGCCCGCAGAGGAGCTGTGTCCTTCTCGGTGGAAGGCTGCGCTGGACAAGATTGTTGAAACGGAGATTCTTCTCTATTCGAAGAACGTGAATGCAGCTATCTATCTATACTGCTCTCGTTGTAAGAAGAAGTCAAAGTGTGATTACTATCAGATGCAGACGCGCTCAGCAGATGAGCCCATGACGACCTTTGTTACTTGCCTGGAGTGTGACCGGGAATGGAAATTCTAGGCACTACCGGTGTTCCTCCAGAAGTAGGGGCTGTTCCAGGCCTAAGCGGTTCTGGGGTAATTTGTGCTCCTGTCGTCGGATGAAATAGCTTAACATCAATCTTTGAATTTGTGTCTGGCGTAAACGATTCAGAGTTCTCAACATATACACGAATTGGGTCTAATCCATTTGTGATTTCAGGTTTAGAAACATTAGTTTGCTGATGAAATTTTTCATTGAACATTCCAATAATTGGGTCCGGAATTTGGGGGCTGGTTTCTGCAAGGCGTTCGAGTTGTTCTCGAATAATCTTAAGCATGTCCTTTGCCTTCATACGTTCCTTACGGGGTAAGCTCAGCTCAATAACAATAAACTTATGAATTTTTGCATATGTCATTGATGAAATCTTATGACCTTCTGAGCGTTTGGCAAATCCAAAATAATTTGAAATAGTGTTCATCACCCCAACGCTCAAGCTAATCAAACCAATAACAATGCTGGCAGCCTGTGATTGACCAAATAATGATTGTGATGCAATAGACCCGGTTCCAGCAATTGTAGATAAAACAATTACTGGAAGAGCAATATTGGTATCATATCTAGTTACCATTCCTTGTGATTTGTTATGAAGCCATGCATAGCAGAGGGCGCGCTCTCCTTCTTGGGACAAAATTTCCTCCAGCTGTTGGTTCCAATGAATTTCCTCCGTCTGTTCCATGCCTTTGTTTTCTACATAAGTGAATAATGGTGTGGTCATTAGAAGATAATCCTTTAAACCACCGCGAAGTTGAAATTTACAAGTATCTTAAAAGAACATCTGACAATGCAAAATTTGCGCAGACCGTTTCCAGATTTGTTGACTTGCGCGAATATCTAGATACCCATACTTTTGAAAGTGCTGCCGAATTACGTAAGAACATTGTATCGCACGGTGTTCCTATCTTCTCAAACCCGGAATCCGAACAGCTATTTAAACTTACAGCAAAGACAGGCGGCGGTCCTGATGTTGATTTGATTGATAACGTTGTCAGACAGTGGTTGAGCTTTTTATATGAGTGGCAGCCGGCATTCTTAAAAGATGGTGTCGATATTGTGAGCCCCTTTGTTTTTATCGCGGCCACGTTGGAAAGATTACCGGTTGTTGGGCCAATGTATACTATTGCTTTGAATTCTATTACAGCGACATTACCAGTAATTGCAGCGTCAATTGAAAACATTACTCCAGAACTTATTGGGTTTCTTCCAATTCCAGAAGCAGGGCCCGTTGGAAACATCATAGGATGGATGATTGCATCGCAGTTTGTTATTCTTGCTATGTTAATCAATATTTCCCGTGAACATTTTGGTCAGGCATTTATCATTTCATTCTTATCTATCCCATTTCTCGGGACAAGCTTGTACAATGCTGCACTTTCCGGTGAAAAATTCTTAAAGAAGTCGGTATCAGAACGTAGCAGGTTGATTGATTCAACAGAGACACTTTTTGGTAAGCCTACCGCTGCAGTTGTTGATGCAGTTGTTCCGGACCCTTTAGCAACTGGCGATGAACCAAAACGCGACCTGCCAAGCCTAAAAAGCCTTGGGTTACCGACTTTACATGACATTGCTGACCGGATTGAAGGTCCAGAGGGAGGCAAACGACTTTCAAGTCGCGGGCATAGCAAAGGTAAATGGCGGACCCAGAGGAAATTAAGGTAACTATTCGTTCATGGGTCGCTCTTGATGATGAATCTCGCCAACTACAAGCACGTCAGAAGGCAATCCGCGAGGAAAAAGCTCGTCTATCAGAGAACATTCTAAGATTTATGCGTAACAATGAAGTAGACAACTTTACACTGGAAGGTAATGGGCTTGGTACTATTTCCCGGACCATGCGTACATCTCGTCCACCTCTGCGTCGCGATATTATTCGTACTCAGCTTCTTCTTCAATTTTCTGACCAACCGCAGCGTGTAGCAGAGGCATTGCGTGCAATTGAAGGAATCCCGGAAGGTGATGATATGTCTGTCGGAGGAACTCAGCGCGAACTTCTATCACGTCGTCTACCTAGAAAGAATACAACAATTAACCTGTCTTAAGTTTATTTAAAGCATCTTGTGCGGCAAGTTGTTCTCCTTGCTTCTTAGTTGTTCCGGTTCCAATTCCAAGATGTGTTCCTCTTCCATCAATTGCTGCCATCATATATCCATTATTTGATGATAGCATGACATAGGTTGGTGTATAATGAAATTTAGTCTGGCAAAACTTTTGTAGTTGGTCTTTGAAGTTCGTATCATTGCGTAGAATGCCCGGGATGTCAATGTGTGTCTCAATAAGAGAAACTACAAAAGCATAAATGATTTGAAAGTCATACCCACAATCAGTCCACAATGCACCAATAAATGCCTCTAAGATGTCACCAAGCTTTTTGACATTATATCGGCCATTACACGCATCTTCATTGTGTTTGGAAATAATGTAAAATTCATTAAGGCGAATTTTCTTAGTCAATTCACCTAGCATATTGTTGCATACAATCTCTTTACGCAAGTTGGTGAGGAATCCCTCTTGCTGTGTAGGAAACCGGATTGAAAGGTATGTAGCAGTAGCAGCTCCCAGAATTGAATCTCCAAGATGTTCAAGACGTTCATATGATTCTGGAAATAACTCAAGACAGTCCGTGGGTCTTTCTGCTAGCTGGGCCGTATCTCCTTGTGGAGTTGTATATTCTGCTCTTTTCACATATGATGAGTGTACCATCGCATTCTGAAAGATAGTCAAGTTTTTTACAGTATATTCACACTCATGCTTATGCAAAATCGAATGTATATCCTTCTGGGTAAACATACGATTCCGAGGGTTGTAAGGATTGTATACTGGGACTTCCATTGCTTTTGTAGTTATCTCGAAGCATATAGCTAAGTCCGTTTTCGTGACCGTTGGTTCTCGACCAGAGGGAGAAGGGAACCAGTTTTCGTGACTAAAAATGCCTTTCGGCTATATTACTCCTGCTCACCGCCGCCAACACGCTCGATGTCGAACGTGTTCTTGAGGAGTGTAGGAGTGTGTGCATTGTGGATGTACGCGTAGCATACTTCACCGGCCTGCTGGCCTAGGTGCAGATGTAGGTACTCGCGGAGCTTGGTCTTGGAAAGAGACCAAGATGCGTTCCACGTCTGTGGCTTTTTGATGCGAATCTTTGAGCCGTCATGGCTCACTGCCAACTCGCTGACAGACGCAAATGCGGGCTGCCGTACGATTTGGATGATGCGGTCTGCCACTGCACTGCGCTCGTCGCGCAGGCGGTATACCTCTGTGTTGAGGTTGCGGAGCCGGTCATCGACCCGCGTATACTGCATCACTTCCTCGCGGAGGTTGGCGACATCTTCCCGGTTAGGTTGAGCCATCTTTTTATAGATTACTGACCACCAAAGAAAAAATCCGTTTTTAAGCGGATACTCGAGTGGGCCACAACTTTATCCGCCAAATAACTAATCTCCGACGGAGCTTTCCTTTTCAGTAGAGTTACCAATTCACACTGAAAGAACCTTGAAGCGCTTCTTATTAATTATTTTGACAGAACCGTTACAGTCCTACGAGCCGTTTTCCTGTAAGAATAGAATCCGTTTTAAATACAAATGTTCGGAGAAGATGAAATTAAACACCTAAGAACGGTCTATAATTCTGAACACTCAAAGGAGGCTCCTATCCCGGATGGAACAGCAGAAGAAATCTGGAAACGTTTGCAAGACAGATTTCATTCCAAATGTATTTCTGGTCGTACAGAATGCATCATTTCCCACATGCTAAATCGTCCAAAGGCTCCGGATGCATGGATTACAAATCCTACTGATTGGTTGTCTTCTATAGACATTGAACGAGCAGAGAAAGCATACGAAAAACTATTCAAGAACTATGTATTCTTGGGGTGTCTTCCTATCGACTTTGACTTAAAGTCTAAAACAGGACAATGTCTAGTTGATGCCTTGTGTTCGATTGATATCAAAAGTCTATACCGCAAAGGAAAATCTCAAATTGGTATTGTATTCAACACAGATGTCCATACTGGTCCGGGACAGCATTGGATAGCCTTATTCTGCGATATCAGACCAGAACTCGAGCAACCGCGCATAACATACTTTGATTCATATTCCCGGAAACCAGAGAAATCTATTCAGAAGTTGATGAAGAGATGGAAGGATTCATGGGAGACAACTAATGTTCACGACAAGCCCATGTTGACAACATACAATAAGACCCGGCACCAGTTCAAGGATTCAGAATGTGGAATTTATTCACTATACTTTCACTACTCCTGCTTGAATGAGATTCCTATGGACCATAAAATCCCAGACGATGTCATCCATGTATTTCGTAGACTTCTTTTTAAAGAGGATGACATCCCGGACGATAATAACATGAATGTATTCCGTAGGCTTCTTTTTAAAAAGGATAAATAATAAGATGGAAGGTATTCTAACATATTTCAGAGAGAACACCGGAATGATTCTAATTATGGCCGTGGGACTGATTGTTATCTTTGCTTGTGCCGGAGCTATATGGGCAGCTGTTCGTGGAAACCCGGCATCTGTCATGATAATTGGTAAGAATAATCACAGCGCATATGGACGTGTTATGAACTTAGCTCCTCTCGGAGCATCAAAGGATAATACACGTCTATGTGATTACTATATTGCATCTTCAGCCTATTCAGTATTTCCTGGAGCAGCTTCTAGCGATTACATTTCAGACCAAATGATTCCTCTGGTTATTAAAGATGGTGCTCGTTTAATCGAACTAGATGTTTATGCGGGCGATAACGATATCCCGGTAGTTGGCTTAAAGAACGAAGCACTCGGATACGATTACGCATACAACTCAGTAACATTTGATGCATGTTGTGTAGCAATAGCTAATTCTGCTTTTAACCCAACTGAAAGCAAGGTATCTAGTGACCCATTCGTTCTGAGTTTAGTGTTTCATACCGATAAAAGAAATGTCATTGATGCAGCTGCTGAAATCCTGAAGAATACTTGCAGACGTTATATGCTTGGTCTTGAATATTCGTACAACAACAAGAATGTTGCTCAGGAACCTATCATTAACCTAATGGGTAAGCTAATTATTGTATCCGGGGCTAGTGTGAAGGGAACAAATATGGAGGAACTTGTAAATCTATCGTGGGCAACATCTAATTTGCGTAGATTGACCTATATGCAAGCTTCGCAACCCTATGACCATGATGAACTCATCAACTCTAATCGCACAAATATTACCATGGTTGTGCCTAGTGCAATTCCAGATTTGAAGAACAATAATCCGACCATCTTATTCAGCTATGGATGTCAGTGGAATCTAATGAACTATGGCTCAATAGATGCTATGCAAGAGATATATATTGGCAAGTTTCAAGACGCAAGTTTGGTCATGAAGCCTGAAGAGTTACGATACAAGCCGGTTGAAGCAAAGACACCTGTCTTGCCCGACCCTGCTACACATTCATTCCAGCCTATGGCTCATACTTCTCCAATTTATGATTCCAACCCGGCTACTGGGGATAAGTCAATCGTTATTTAAGAAAAAGCTTAGCCTGTTCTCTATACCATTTCTTTTGTGATTGAGTTTTGGCTTTACTCAGCGACTGATTAAAATAGTTCCTGCTCATATAAGAATTGAATTGTTTTTCTTCGTCTGGTGTCCATGTAGAAGGATGTTTTGCATTGATAATCTTAAATCTGTCTTTTTCTTCCGGAGTAATTTTTTTACGAATAGTTTTCTTCCTCCCCATTATTATCTTCTGCGTTATTTAATAAAATGCCAAACAAGTGGTTAGCTCACATCAAGAAGACAATGCGAAAGATGAAGGCCACGGGCAAGTATGTTGCTGGTAAGGGTCTTGGCCAAGTTATTAAGGCTGCCAAGCTCACATGGCACAAGGCTAAGAAGGGTGGTGGTAGTTGTGATGGCATGAGTGGTGGTGGGGATTCTGATGAGGAGAAGCCGGCAGCTGTCGCAACAACTGGTGCTGAGGTAGAGCCCGCTGCGCCCGCAGCTGATGCTATGGGAGGCAAGCGTCGTCGCAAGACTCGTCGTCGTCGCGCCAGCCGTCGCCGTTAGAAAAAATGAGTATAACTAACATATAAAGACAAATGGGTGGCGGTTTACTTCAACTCGTTGCTTATGGCGCTCAGGATGCATATATTTCAGGGAACCCGCAGATTACCTTTTGGAAGGGACTTTTCAAGCGCCACACAAACTTTGCTATGGAGCCATTCCGTATCAACTTTTCTGGCCAAGTCCAGTGGGGTACTAAGCAGACAGCCCTCATAGGACGTCATGCGGACCTTCTGTACTCAACGTATGTCGAGGTCACGCTGCCACAGACTTTAGTAGATGGTAGAACTCAATTTGAATGGAATAACGAAGCCAATGCCCTTGGCTACAACTTAATCAAGCATGTTGAGATTGATATTGGTGGTCAGGTTGTTGACCGCATGTACTCCGAGTTCATGTTCCTGTGGGGTAACCTTTCACAAGATTTTACTCAAGCTATGAAGCTTTCTAGTCTTCTGTCTGGGCCATGCCTTGATACCGGAGCATCCTTCCTTACATACGGAACTGCATGTGCTCCTGATGGTCGCCAGCAGAAGATGAACGTCCTGTACATTCCTCTTCCCTTCTTCTTTACTCGTAACCCCGGAGCTGCTCTTCCTCTGATTGCACTTCAGTACCATGAGGTAAAGATTAACGTTCTCTGGAATGAGACACAGTTCATTGCTGGAAACTTTAACCAGGCTGGCGTAGTACCTCCTGCTATTCAAGCGGCTCTGTACATTGACTACATCTACCTGGACACCGAGGAACGTCGTCGTATGGCACAGGCCAGCCACGAATACCTCATTGAGCAGACACAGTTCAACGAAGATAAGGGAATTCGCGGAGCCAACAGCCGCATTGACCTGACTTTTAACCACCCGGTAAAGGAGCTCATCTGGGTTGTTCAGCCTACTGCTTACACTGATTGCCGCCTTGCAGCTGCAATTGAGCGGCCGTATACATATGTGGAGAATAAGGCAAATGACACTACTAGTACACTAACAGCTAATAGCACTGCCCCCGCTGGTTTTACTTCAGCTGCAACATTTACCTTTACATTTACCACATCTGGCGGTTTGACTGCTAGTAAGGTAACTTCCGGAGCAGGCTATAGCGTGGGAGATATTCTAACATTCAACCAGTCACAATTTAGTGGCTATGCAGCTGGAAACATTGAGATTGAAGTTCTTACAGTTGGTCTTCCAAATGGAAACATTCTTACATTTAGCATTAGGTCAGGAAGTCAGAGATACGTGGCTGAAACTCGTCTAAAGCCATTCACATATGACATTGACCCAGTGTTCGACCAGCTGATTCAGATTAACGGTCAGGACCGTCTAGACCGTCGTTATGGAGACTACTTCAGCAAGGTACAGCCTTACCAGCACCACAGTGGAGCTCTTGGTGGGGGCGGCGGGGGCAACGCCGGTTACGGCGGCGGGGGTGGTGCCTACATGTACTCATTCGCTCTTCGCCCGGAGGAGCACCAGCCTTCTGGTACTTGCAACTTCTCTCGCATTGACACAGCTACTATTGTAATGAACATGGCTGGTCTAACCGCATCAACACCCGGTGGAGACTTTGATTTCAATGAGACGGATAAGACCAACGATGTATACAACGACTGGAACGTCCGCGTATATGCAACCAACTACAACGTTCTACGTGTCATGTCCGGCATGGGGGGCCTCGCGTACAGTAACTAGAGTGTCTGCTAGTTGTTTAATTTTTTCAAGATAGAGAATACCATCCATTAGCTCTTCCTGAGCATGTTGAATCCACTGTAAAAACGTTAGGTCATTACGGTCTAATGTTTTTCCATATTTAACTTGTCCAATCTCTGCACGCTTTTTGAAAGCAGAGATTACACTTGAAACTACCGAGTCGTACTCCATTTTATGTTATCCATTCACGTAATGTCTAAACTTACCAACTCATGACGATATCATCCATCCGACACTGACCATCGGCATCGTCCTTCTTCTCTTCCTGCTGGACCAGCGCATTTGCATGAGCAAGTTCTGAAGTATACAAGTCATTCTCTTCATGTCCTTCAGGCATCCGGGATTCATCTACTAGGATATCCACAAACCCAGTACCACAAGGTGGCTTCTGACCAAACATGATGTTTGCTGAGACGCCGCGCATAGAATCAAACTCTCCAGACACTGCAGCATCAAAGAGAATCTTGGAGGTCATCTCGAAAGAGGACTTGGCCAGAACACCATTCTCCAACTTGTTCATACCAAACCGGTCAATTGCAATCAGATATCCGTGGTAAGTCATTGCATCAACCAGCAAGCACGGGTGCCGGTAATTGATTGAGTCTGCACCAAACACTGCCATCATCTCCTCATACAGTGCCATGCGTGCAGCTTCAATGCCAAATACATTCAGAATCTCATGAATGTCATTTGAGAACGTACGTGTTGGGTCTACATTGGGGAATACAAACAAGTCAAGCAGATTGGTTCCCTCTGAGTCCAGAACCCACTGAGACTGAGGAACGTATCCACCAACACGCTCATCAAATGTCAGCTCACCAAGCTTCTCACGAGGGAATACACGCCCAATACCATCAATACCAGTCAGTGTAGTGTCTAGTAGCTTATCTTCGATGAAACGAAGAGACAGAGCATTCTTTGCTACATCGTTGCCAAATGTGATGCGCATTACCAGCTTGCCCGTTGTGTTTGTATCCGGGTGAACACACTCGAACACACGCAGAACCTTATTGCTCTCAATCTTGGTACGAATCTTAGTCATGTCCAGGATGTTTCGGGAAAGCATCTGATTGGGGTCAAGCTCCAGACGGATAATCCAAGGAGAGACACAGTTCTGACCATGGCTGACACTGAATTTCTCATAAGACAGCAGAATCTCCCGGTCTTCCTGAACAATCGTGTTTGACGACAGAGGATTGGGGTCATAGTAGATGCGTACGGACTTGGTAATGTCTCGTAGCGTTGTCTTCTGGATTTCCTTCATGCTTGAGATTGAGCCCTGGTGGTCTGCCATGTTAGGCATGAGATAGATTACATTGGACGGATTCTTGGGATTCTGTGACACACTCAGTAGCTCTTGGATACGAGGAACACCTTGGGTTGCATTGGCCTTGATAGTACCGGCCTGGTGGAAAGTGTTCAGAGTTAGCTGAGTCGTAGGCTCACCAATGGACTGAGCAGCCAAAGGACCAACCATCTCTCCAGCGTGGACAAGAGCCTTCTTGTACTTGTACTTGACATCACGAATCAGCTCATCAAACAGAGCAACCGTGAATCGGTGGATAATGATTGACTTCTTAGGAGCCAGATTGTAACGAAGCAGGCAGTGGAACAGGAAGTTATCAGCCATGTAAGGTGTCTTACAGAGCTTGTCAAGCTCATCTACAACATACTCGGGCGTCAAATCAGTCTTTACCAAGTAGTTGTTGCGGTACTTGTCAACAAGGCGCTGAAGGTGAACAGGTGCCCGGATATCAGTCTTGTTTGTATATCGAATCACACGCTTTACAAACATATCCCGGTCATTAAGAATTTGGTCAACCATATCACTTGGTGAATTACCAGTGTCTGGAGAAACAGCCTTGAAGTCATCCTTCGTAGCTGCAAACTGAGCATACACTTGTTCCATGGTTAGAATACCAAGGTCACAATCTTGCTTCTCAATGCCAGTAGCATCAATACCATCCTCACCGTAGAGGAATTGAACAATAGAACCGTTGATATCACGTACAGTTCCATCCTGCTCTACGTGAATATCTTCCATAAGCTTCACCAGACGGCGCTGGATGTAGCCAGTATCTGAGGTCTTAACTGCAGTATCAATGAGACCCTCACGTCCGCCCATGGCGTGGAAGAAGAACTCAGCAGGCCGGATACCAGCAATGAATGAGTTCTCAACAAAGCCACGAGACTCTAGGCCATCGTCATATTTTGCAAAGTGAGGGAGAGTACGGTTGTCCATGGTGTACTTGATACGAGCACCATCAACGTGTTGCTGACCTAGAAATGCAACCATCTGAGTGATGTTTACAGCAGCTGTACCCTTTGCATTAGCCCCCTTATCAGACATGGTAATCATGCGATTTGTTCCGGGAAGGTCGTCCACTACAGTTGTGGTACCCTTGCTGTTCATGTCACCAATGGCTGCACGAATGTTGTTCTCAAGTTCCTCGCCATCAGCACGTCCTGAAAGGTTCAGAAAGCGTCCGGCGTGAACTGATGAGAGAACATCGGAAATCTTTTGCTTGCTGTCTACGATAGCCTTGTTGATTGCCTCATATGCCTGTAGAGATGCAATAAGGTCTGAAGGACCTGTAGAAAATCCAGAAAGCAGATTGTACTTGGTTACAATGTTCTGAAGAGAGTTGATGAATGTGCCACAACGTTCCGGGCCGAACTCATTGTAGATTGAGTGTACTACGCCCTTAGAAGCTCCCTTGAGTGCTCCATCGTTTAGCACTCCCTTGACAAGCTTACCATTTTCAATTGTCACATTGCCTTTTAGGTTCATCAAAGGGAAGGCATGTGATACTACGTCTGTGCCGGCCATTGGAAGGTCCATGCGCCTGAACTCTGAGATAGCACGTGGGCTACGAGCCAGAATGTTCATTGCAAGGTGTTCCGGGATGGTAACATTGGGCTGTGAGATGCGGTAAGCACCAGTCAGTGTGTCCTGGAACACAGAGATAATTGGCTGGCAAGTACGCGGTGATATAATCTGACGAAGGAGAGTCGCAATGATGCGTAGTTCGGTTGCCGCTGCAATGCTCTGAGGCACGTGCATGTTCATTTCGTCACCATCAAAGTCTGCATTGTATGGCTTAGTAGCTGATACGTTGAGGCGGAAGGTTGAGTAAGGGAGAACACGAACACGGTGACACATCATAGATGCCTTGTGAAGTGACGGTTGCCGGTTGAATAGCACAACATCACCGTCTACAAGGTGACGGTGAACAATGTCACCTTCCTGGATGTCTAGGTCACGATTGACAAAGCCAAGCCGGAATGCCTTTCCTTCGTCTTTCTTGAAGACGTTCTTGGCACCTGGATACTTGTCCGGGCCATTCTTGATAGCAGCCATGAGCCGGTCACGATTGTAAGACGTAACAACTTCAGGGAATGAGAGGTTCATTGCAATCTCCTCTGGGACACCAAGCTCATCTACGTCGATGTTGGGGTCTGGAGTGATAACAGAACGTGCTGAAAAGTCGACACGCTTGCCCATCAAGTTACCACGCACGCGGCCAGTCTTGGCACCCAAACGAGACTTGAGAGTCTTGCGGGGGCGGCCAGAGCGGTCAGCAGTTGGCGGAAGGCCTTTGATATCGTTATCTACATAGGTTGCTACATCAAACTGAAGGAACTCAGTAAGTTTATCAATCATATCTGCATTTTCTCCCTTGTCAATCTTCTCACGAAGCTTGTTGTTCTGACGAACGATATCGATGAGCTTGTGTGTCAGGTCGTCTTCCATGCGCTGGTTGTCATCCATCACTACTGAAGGGCGAACCGTCAGAGGAGGAACGGCGAGAACCGTACAAATCATCCAATCCGGACGAGAGAACTTGGGGTTGAATCCAATCATTGTCACATGGTCATCTGTAATGCGCTGAAAGCAGCGAAGTACGAGTTCCGGTTGGAGGGGGATAGGCTCTGCTTCCTCATCGTATGTGTGTGCCTGAAGAGCTGCTACTGAGTTCTCAATCTTTGAGACCTTAGCGATGGTGCGAGCTCCGCAGTGTGCACATGCACGAGATTCCTTGAGGGAATGAGTCTTATAGTGCTTGGTCTCCTCTCGTACAAGGTCAAAGCGTTCAACTCCTTTTGCGAGTTTGCCGATGCGCTCAAGTTCCTCGTCGGGTAGATAAGGATTAGAGCACGCGAGACAGACAACTACTAAGAGCTTCTGAACTACATCGATGAACTGGTATAGGTATACTGGGCGTGCGAGACGAATATGTCCGAAATGGCCGGGGCAAAGCAGATTAGTCTGCTTGCACGTGGCACAAATCTTTCCATGGTCTGTTACTCCGAATCGTGAATCAAATACGCCACCGGGAATGGGCAGGCCACTCTGGTAGGTCTTGTCAGTTTTTACTTCAACAACACTGCGTGACGTGATGTCATCAGGGTTGGCGATGCCGAATTGAACTCCAATAATAGTGTCACCCATTCTTTATAATATTGCGATAGTCTTTAGATGGATTCGTTTTCCTGACTGAAATGATTCTTCTTAAACCTTGGTGATGTAGTATACTGGTGCGAGCAGCAAGTCTAGGACACCTAAGTGATACATGACAACAACTAAGCCCAGCTTTATAAATCCAAGAGCCCAAGACTCCTTTGCAATTAATGCCACAAGGTCTTCCACATCAGACGAAACACCTGGCATATCACGTGTAAGCAGCTTCATGTATATTTCCTTCAAGCGCCCCACATAATTACTATTGACCCCAAATCCAAATAGTGTTAGTAGTGGCTGTGCTAGAATTGTAAGAAACGCGTGGAAAATTAGATAGTACACTAGGAGCAGAGGAATACCGATATATAGATAGTATAGAGACCGGAAAGCAAACCCGGATGTTGAGGATGAATTGCGCTCAGCGAGAAGAGCACTTAAGAAACCACCTTTAGCCATTTATATTACTAGGCTGACAAAAATTTTA
>Ga0181347_1000028_pt1 | contig 40345 bp, 38 predicted proteins | sample Su13VDMM110SN_FD_130102 | JGI IMG/M metagenome (GOLD analysis project Ga0181347, IMG submission 130102) | Freshwater viral communities from Lake Michigan, USA - Su13.VD.MM110.S.N | ecosystem: Environmental > Aquatic > Freshwater > Lake | place: USA: Michigan | collected 2013-07-16
ACACTCAATGATGAGGTCTTCCATGAGCAGTTGCTCTGACGATCTACCGCCAGGTATACCAGATTGAAAATAAAAGTTGGTGGCCATTGGTAAACTGCTTATTGATTAGCTATTGCTTTGATGGTATAATCCATATGTGGGCGGTTGAGAATTAGGTTAACCAGTGAAGAAGTCGATTGGAAGTTGGTAAGTATTCTTCACTTCCTCTTTTAAGTTCTGTATTTCTTCGGTAGCTTCATTGTATATCACCTGACCGTTGAGGGTAACACCACCAGGTAATTGTACACCTTCAAACTTCTTTAGGTTAACACCCCACTGCTGTTTAATTAAGGCAGTTGAATAACGTTTTAGAAAGTCATCATTGTAGACATCGGTAAACGTATCTGGGTCGAGTATTCTAAATCCTTCAACAATAATATAATCACCAATATTGATATCTTCCGACCAATCCATATCGATGTATAGTCTATTTTGATGTCTGTTAAATCGTACTGGTTTAATTCCAACTAATACATCTTGAATAAGCTGGAGCTGGGTTTGTACTTGATTATAGTAAATAATATCGGTAGATTGTATAGAGTACAAATCGTTAAGTAAGATCTGATAACGGGTATCGAAGAGATCTATACCGCGGGTACGAGATGAAAATGGTAATACTCTTTCAACACCAATAACGGCGTTAGATAAAGAGAGATATTTGTTATCGTAGTTACCTAAGGTTATAGACGTTAGGGTGGCAGTATGACTTGAAGTAGAACCTCTGATTGTTTCATTTGCTGAAAAAGTACCTGAAACACTCTTTACAAACATTCTGTTAGATGCAATGTTTGCATGCACGAGTGCTGTAGCACCAGATGTCAACCCTGTTATTCTCTCACCATTGATAAAGGAAGCTGCAGTAACACCCGATATAGCTACCGTGCTTGCGGTAATTTGCTCATTGAGATACACCTTTTCAATTGCATCAAAATGAAAGTCACGGTAATATTGAAAAGCCTCGTCAATTCGGTCTTCTAACTGGTCATCATCTACATTTATTTCAATAACAGGATGACCAAGCTTTCTTAAGCAATAATCTATAAGCTCTTGTCTGGTTGTTGGGCTAGCCATTATGACTCCTAGTTTTTATATATTTAGGCTTCGTTAAATATACTTAAAATTATGACCTTGTTCTGGGTGTCCATCAGAGAATAGATGACGGTTTGTTATGTAATAATGATCTATGGTTCTACCATGACTGATAGACATTACTTGATTGGAGGCTGCTTGAAATCTTCTATTATGACCTTTATATACAATTTTATCTATTATCTTATTATTTCTTGCAATTTCTCTTATGAATCCTAAAGGACCACAAAAAATATCATTCTTATGACATGCATCTATTAAGATTTTTGCAAACCAGGGGTATAATACATAACACCCCATGGCAGCCTCATCAAAGGAAACAAAACCGTACTTAGAAGACTCATCGACCCAAAGATTAGATGGTGCGAATAATTCAGTATCGTGTTCAAGTATTAATATTGGTTCATTAAGTAGTAAACACCTCTGCCACAGACGGTAGTGACTGGTGAAGCAAGCTTTTTCAGTCTCAGAAAAAGGTACCCTTAAATTTAAATCCATATATTTTTTCTGATCGTTATAACTTGCAAAAAAAAGATCCGGGGTACGGGCAATAGAGTCAGGGGTAGATGCTTTAAATCGCTCGACTTCGAACCCTGCGTCATTCCAGCTTTTAATACAATGGTTGTAATAAAATTCTGACACCGGGTGTCTGTTTATAACAATCATAAAAATTTTAATATTGTTTATGCTACTCTGCGCCATAGTGTAAGGGATGTAATTGTTTCTGTTGCTGAGGCTACCACCGGGGGGCCTGTATATAAGTTCGAAAACTCACTCACAAACGTACTATCAAACCCAGTAAAGCTTGGACCTACATAACCTGTTGTATAAAGAGGTCCGAGGTTTAGCGCCTGATAGTCGACATCGTAGCTGGCAAAACCTGGCGTCCCACCAACATAATCAAGTGTGGAGTCACCCTCATAAACAGCCGGTACTGTACCTACGTATTCAGTAAAGCCCGACAAGTAGGAGGTCGTATAGTCTGAAGTAAATGTGGCTACATAGTCAGCTAAATAACTTACATCGTAATCCCCGGTATACGTAGCTATATAAGAGGATTCAAAATTACCATCATATAACCCTATAAAAGAGGCTGTATAACTAGCAGGAGATATGTAGTTGACCAGTCCTATGTAGCTATTAGGAAAATTATATGTAGCTGGTCCTTGATAGTTTACAACTTGGTTTTCAACATAGTTTCTTTGATACCCTGCAAATGAACTGGTGAAGTTACCAGTATATGTATCAGAAAAGGTAGTCCCGTCAATGTTTGTAAAAGTTGTAAACCCGGTAAATCCAGTAGCGGTTGAAAAAGTATTAAACCCGATAAATGTGGTTCCATCAAAAGTTTCTGGAACTGTAGTTATAAATTCAGCAACATAAGGGCTTGTCCCAAGATCGTAATCCCCTGCAAAAACCGTATCATAAGATGTCTCGTATGTATTTACAGTATCATCAAAATTAGCTGTATAGGTAGTATCAAAAACTTCAGACCCTGGACCCGTATATACACCGGCATAAAGTGTTTCAAGCCCTGCATATACTACTTGATCAAATCCATCGTAATTAGTTAACGCAACAAGTACACCGTCATATTCAGCAGCTGATAAATATGATGTGAGGTCAGGGCCAACATAATTACTAGAGTAATTACCTGTGAAGGTTGGAGCAGTATATAAAGGACCCTCATAAGGTGTAGGACCAGCAAAAGATATTATATAATCAGTTGCTGGACTTGCCAGGCCTGTGTATATAAACACGCCTGCGTATGTTCTAGCATAGTTTCCACCAGGTCCAGAAAAAATACCCGAAAATTCACCTGTAAAAGAAGCACTAAATGAACTCGTGTAATAAACAGCATCAGGATTAGGGTTTGTAAATGATTGAAATCCTACATAACCGCTGAATACAGTAGCCGGGGAAGCATAAGCTAGCTCTCTAATACCATCATAGGTGGAAATATATTCACTAGCATAAGCAGGCCCTTCAAAGTCCTCATTAACTACTACTCTTCTAATATCTGTTATGGTACCTTGATTAACCCAGGATCCAGTAGCCGGGGGTGAGGTTTGGAAGGCGTATGTACTGATCCCAGTAGTTAGAAATATATTTTCTACATAATAGGCTAACTGTTTTATTTCTACATCTGAAAATCTGGTAAGAACATTACCAGATAACTTAAGAGGTTCAATATGGGTACCAGTATAATTTTGGTCCAGTTTCTTCCAAAGATAGTACCTGGCATTTAGAGTTGTAAAGTTAAAGAGGGTATCATCAATATAATAATCATACCCCCACGTACCTCCATCCACAGGTGCATTAACCCCAAGGTAATACGTACCAGGGCCATTATTCATATAACGATCAAAAATTTCTTGACCAAGAGCCGATATAGGGGTTTTATTTTCTTCTAATATTACCGATGTTATAGGGGCGGTATTTAACCCTACCGTCATTGCAGATGGTATAGTAGTGAAGATCTGGGTATTGGATTGATATAGATTGGTGCTGTTGGAGACAATAGTAATATTACTATCACCTACATTTCCTACACGAGCGGTATCAACAAATGTTCCTATCAAGTTTCCGGTGGACGCTGTATTTGCTGTTAATGTACCTGCAAAATCCCCGCTGTTAATCATATACTCTAGAACATAATAACTAAGCTTATCAAGTTCAGTAGTACTCAACTCAACTATAGAGTTACTTGCTTCATAACCAATAACGCTTGCTGGCATTATCCACCCCAAACAATGATACCGTTTGCATCTTTAATAAAAAGGCTACGATCCGAACTATCCTTGTAAAAAGCCGCCTTAAGGTTACCTGAAATTACCACGTTGGCTGAGAATGTTGCATTAACCAGGGTTTGGGTGGAGATAGCGGTACTGACTCTAGCATTAGAGAAATACAGATTACCGTTTTCAATAACGTTGGCAGTAGTACCAGCGCCGATAATAATAATATTACCACCAGTATCTTTGGTGAAAATAATCTTATCGTTGAGATTAACAACCGGTTCCCCGATTAGAACATTACCAGCATCCGGTACTTTATTTGCAACGGAGGAGCGTTTTAACTGTATTTCATTGGCCATATGGCTTTAATCCTTGCTATGTAGCATTATATAGGTTATATAACCTAGTTAGTAAATTCGGTTTTCTTTTCTTTCTTACTGAGTTTACTAATATCCTCTGTTAATTTACCATTTGCCTCAACCACAAGTTGTAGCTGGGCCTCTAGTACAATAACTTGAGATAACATCTCATTAAGTCGCTTATTAGTTTTTTCCATAACTAAATTCATAAATCTTACTTGATCAATTTCCATTTTCACTCCATAAAATAAGGGGGTAATAAACTGTACCCCCTTATTTATAAAAAATAACTATGCTTTTTTAATAAGTTCCACCATCTAATCCTCCAAATACTGGAACCCCACCAGCACCTGCCTGAAGCACTTGACCATCTGTACCAGCTGCTGTAACCTTTAGAGATCCGGTTGCGTTACCAAACAACATACCGTTGGTAGTAAATGTACCGACCCCAGTACCACCGTCACCTACAATAATATTAGCCGTTAGCCCGGTAACCGTACCACCGGTTAGATTAGAAACTAAGGTAGCTACGGAGTAGTTTGCTGTATTAACAACGTTGGATGTTGGATCTGTAGTAAGGTCAACAAATAATTTAAATTTACCGTTATCTGACGCATCTCTAAATAAACCTGCAAATTTAGTACCAGAATTTACATACTCACCAAAGAAACCTATGTCTAGGGAGTCAGAAAGATTGGCATTGCCTAACTTAATTAATGGATCTTCAATTAATACAGTAGCTGTATTCATCGTTACAGCCGTACCACTTACTAAAAGATCCCCAGAAACTGTTAGGTTATTAGGAATAATAACATCATTTGGCAAACTTAAGGTAATATTTCCAGTACCCGCGCTTGTCGCTATTTGATTTGCAGTACCTGAAATAAACAATACACCACTATTGGTAATAGTTGGAGTTGTACCTTCGTTACCTAAACCTGATAATGTAATTCCTGAACCAGCTATTAAGTTAGCAACATATGCGCCAGAGGTCTGTGAACCCAGGGCAACGTCGGTGTTAATGGCGGAAGAAGGAATTGAAATAGTAGCGTTAGAGGCAGCAGTTAATCTACCTTGTTGATCTACGGTAAATACCCCAACACTGGCCACACCACCATATGTGGATGGGGTAACAGCAGTATTGTCTAAGTTAAGGGTAACAGTATCAGTGGCGCTTGCAACAGATGTTAGACCTGTACCACCGGCAATTGTTAAGGTATCACCACCGTTAACAGTTTCTGAACCTGTATCACCTGCTACAGTAAAGGATGTAGAGATGGCTGAGTTAGAGGCTGAAGTAATTCTACCCTGTGCATCAACTGTAATTGTTGGGATATTGGTTGTACCACCATATACACCGGCAGTAACGGCAGTATTGGCAAGATTGATAGTTGGGGTTGCACCTTCAGTACCAAATCCTGAACCATTCAACCCTACACCAGGTACAACGTTAGCTAAGTAATCGCCTGTGGTATCAGTACCCAGGGCAACTGAATTAGCAGCAATGGTAGCTGTTAACGTTACATTCTGGGAACCGTTAAAGGAAACGTTACCTGTTAAGTCCCCGGCAAGACCAATGTCTCTGGCTGTTGTTAGTGCGTTAGCAGTATTGGCAATGACCGCACTTGTAACCGATCCGGCTATGTTACCGACAAAGGTGACTGCAGTAATAATATTACCGTTAAAGCTACCATCTACATTACGCTGAACCAAAGTATTAGAAGATGATGCACTGGTGGCAGCATCTACCTTACCGGTATAATATTTACCACCAATAGTATGTACAACTGGTGAATCTCCAGAATCTAATACTTCAATATAAAGCTTAGCACCCGCCCCGCTGTTACTTTTATCATAAGAATAAGCTAATTCACCTTCTAGCAAGTCTGCCGTAGTTGCAGCAGCTACATTAGGTGAGCGCTTAATTTGAATTGTTGTTGCCATCGTAGCCCCTTGTTGTTATTTTAATTAGTAAACGCCGCCATCAATAGTGGCTAATGTAACGTTACCTATGTTTTGAGTGACCCATTTATTAGTTTCAGAATCGTATATTAATGTGTACCCGTCTTGTAGATCTGTAGAAACTACATTACTTAATCCCTGTACGGTTATATCACCGGTTTTTTTTACAACCACCGCCGAACCAGAGCCCTGGCTTCCCTGTACAACCGAAATGGATGGTCTGGTTATAGAACGAACTACAACACTCATTTAGTAGCCTCAGGATAAACAGTTATGATCCCTTCCACTATTCTCTCTACAGTAGAAGTAGCATTTGCAACCAACTCAACGTCATAAACGTACCTACCGGCTTTTAGACCTGAGGTCTGATTTGCAGTAAGCCCAAGATCAATCTCACCCCCAGTTGGGTTATCAATACCTACTGTAAAAGCAGTGTTTGAAGTGGTATAATAAGATCTTCTCAGTTGTGCTCTTGCTGTATACCCTGTAAGATTTCGCGCCGACCCGGTAGTATCCGTCACTGCAATAGTAACAGAATAAGTAGTTCCCTGGTCTATGGATAAATTGGATACTGCTGCCATTATTTCCTCTAATTATAGTTATTTATACTTCTTTATCTCTATAGTGACGCTTTAAATAAGAAAGATCTTGTTGGGTTATAACAACCCAAGACACTATAGCTTCTCGAGTACCAGAAGTTATTACACTGGCCTTATGTTGTAAGAATGATGGAAATATGATATAGGAACCTGCTTTTTTTAAATTGGTAATAATTTCCTCACCGTCTTTTACTAGAAGCTCCCCGCCTTCGTATTCGTTTTCATCAGTAATATTTAAGGACATAGTGAGACCTCTAATATTTGGTGCAGATCTATCTATAACATCTTGATGCCAATTATAGAACCCACCGGGACCGTATTTTAAATATTGAAATTGGTTAAGTTCAGTTAAGGTAATATTCACCCCTAAATACTCTTGTATGATAGTAGATTGAAGAATATTCCTTGACCTACGTACCATTTCAAGCGGGGGAAAGCATAATAAGGAATCTCTTATTGTCGGATTTAAATCTTTTTTACTACCAATTCTTGCAGGCTGACTCTTATCTCGATAATTTATAACTTCTTTACGAACTATCTCAAGCTCTCTATCCGTTATACAACCTATTTTTATTAATGGACTCATATGAAAATTACTTTAGGTACAACATATTATAACAACCCTAAACTACTTCAGTCATTTGTTGATAGAAATCTACCGTATGTAGATGAATTAATTGTTGTAGATGATGGCTCACCAAAATACCCTATTACAGATTTTTTACAACCATCTGATAAGATACGATTATTTAGAGTTACAGAAGATTATGGATTTAACTCCCACGGGTGTCGAAATTTAATAATGAAACAGGCTACCAACGGCTGGGTTGTATTAATCGACATAGATAGAACGTTTACTGAGCCAGAAATTGCCTATAATATTATTAAGACCACAATATTAAAAGAAACTAGCCTATACCGATTTACCGCATTTACCAACCCATCAGGTATAGATGCTCACCAGTCAGTAAATGATTACCTAATACATAAGAACTATTTTTTTAAAGCTGGTGGGTATGATGAGGAACTTATCGGTATAAGAACAGGGGATCGATATTTTTTCGAGCAACTTAAACACTTCGGTACAGAAAAAATTCTTTATGGTATTAATTTAAAATTATTAAGAAGATCTTCAATACGACAAAAACAGCTAAACAAAAATATTGATTGGTGTTCTCCTAACGACAAGCCAATGAGATCTTCTATTATGAAGATAATTAAGGCGCGGATTAAAAAACCTGAACCTGATAAACCGATACTTACATTTAACTGGGAAGAATTAAAATAATAATTATTTCGTAATGATTACCAAAAATAAACTAACAGTTATTTTATGACTCTTTTGTCCATATTTTTTAGAAGTGATTAACCCAGCATTGACAGGTATATCTCGTATAGGGCTCGGAAATAAAGTTACCTTATAACCTAAAGACTTAGCATACCCAACTAATACCTCTGTACCATACATACTATCTTCAACTACATACGCATGTTTAAATCTATATTTGAGTAAATCAAATGTTTTTTCAATATCTAAGTAAAAATGAGAACCATCATCGATAATTACATCATAACTAGGTTCTAAAAACTGTAATAATTCCGGTTTTGTTGAATCACAAATGATATTTTTAGATTGAGCTATTTTTATAGATTCATCTCTAAACTCTTTATCTGTAATATCCACCCCAGTTATATCGCATTCAGGGAATAGAATCTTCCATGCCGCTAAAGATTTTCCTTGCTTTATACCCACCTCAAGTAATGAGGTCGGGTTAAAATCTTTAAAAACAAACTCATAGCCAGTTTCATACCTATGAGTATACCCTTTATCAGTTTTAGCTAAATCGAAAGCATCTCTTATTTGTACTGCAGTAATCATTTATAATCTTCCAGTGAAAAGTTAGTACCCTTCATTTTATTAATACTAACTAAATTGTTATTCTTCCATACTAAAACTTCACTATCTTCATACAAAAAATCACAATCTTTACAAAAAGAGACCTCATCAAACCTCTCTTCTGTATGCATCTGTCTTAACCAACGGTACCTATCTCCATTCCAGACTTCTTCAATAGTTTTATTTTCTATAGACCCAAGATCAGCCTCGTCGTCTCGCCCTAGAGTCTGACAACACGGCGCTATAGATAATTTTCCACCTGTAGAGCTTCCTGCTCGAACAGTTAGATCTGGTGAAAAAGGTCTGCCGCAAGTTCGTTTCTTACCTTTTCTTTTATACTCTGGATCATATACACCCGACCAATTATGCATTTTCCAAATTTCAGCTATAGACCCAACCTGGTCTATAAAGTTCTTACGATACATTTCAACTTCATAATCTACTTTGTCATTATCAAGAATAAGATGGTAGGAAGCAACCAAGCAATCACTCCCTGTACTTTCTATGTAATCTTTCATCTCATTAGCGTTTTTCTTTACTTGCTCAAAACCATCAGTATTCATCCATTGAATGTATTTCAATTGATTATAACCAATAACAGAAAATCTTGCTAATGCAAGACCTGCGTCCACACACTCCTTCATAAAATTACCTTGAAGACGGTGGCCATTGGTGTATATGAAAGGTTTAGCACCATACTTACGAACAATAGAAATATATTCAGGTAAATTACGGTTAAGAGTAGGCTCTCCTGAGCCTTCTAGATTAACTACGTTAAGACCGTGTTGAGCACACTCACTGACGATACGTTCAAAATCTTTAAGAGAGATTTTTTTAAGCCAATTCCTACCTCGACCATCTGGTTCGGCAGATTGGGGGCACATTTGACAGGTATAGTTGCATCCTCCGTTTACCTCAATAACAGCTCTATCAATAGATAAAGGTATTATAAAATTTGGACTTAGTTGCATCTCCACCTTCCTTAATATATTTTTCATGATCAATTTTTACTTTATTCATTCTACGTAGACTATTTCTTACATAGTAATCAATATCATTATGTAGAAAAAAAGCTGGATCATTTTCTAAAATTGCTTGTGGTATCAATAAACTATTTAAATTTGTTCTCCCACAAAATACAATCAATGGTTTCCACATAAATTTAAATAGTTGATGGGCTAGACCATCATAACCAACACCAAATTCACATTCGTTAATTATTTGAATAGCTTCTTGCACCGGGGTTCGATAGGTTATTTCATTAACTGTATAACCAGCTTTCTGTAATTTTTTTTTAATTGCCGACCATAAATGAGCTGCGGGGTCTTTATTAAACCCAGGAAATTCTAAGTTATGTTCTGAAGACCAAAGAGCCACAGATTTAGTTTTGGAGGGGGTAAGAGTAGTATGCCAAAGACCGTGTAGCGGGTTTCTCTCATCTAATTGATTATAAAATCTAAACCCAGGTATGCTATTGAACTTGTGATTTATCTTTACATCTGAAACTGGTGTAAAGATGGAATGTATGTAGTCACATCTATCGATAATTGTTTCTGGATCTTTAGGGTGATAGATGTAATCTTTAGAATTTTTCCAGTGAAATGTTAAATTTACCGGTGTATTATATTTGACGCTAGCGGTATGAGCGTACCCAAGACCCGTAACAAAATCCCCGTACCCTATCCCGGTGTTCCATTCAACATCAAGCATGTACCAAATCTTTTAAAGGACCTTGGGAGAGTACAAAATCTTTATCGTAATCCCCTTTAGAAATCTCACTAATCATATTAATCCACATAGGGCGATGATCAATAATCCATGCTACCGATATTCTTTGCTTTTTAGTTTGGGCGGCATGCCAATATATTCTTTCTTTTTCTTTAGCTTGATTAGGATAATACCCTACCTTCACCTGCCATCCAGGCTTATCTTGAATGGTTACAATTTCATCTGCAGCCTTATCATAATATTTAAAACAACCATCCCCATCCTGGCTGTATGTAAGAAGAATATTATATCCAGGTGCATTACCATTGTGATGCCAACCGATAAACCCATTCTCGGGATAAACCATTGTTAAGGCATTCTTTGGGGTACCCAAAAAACCGCTTATTTTCTTAACTTGTTTTTCAAGAGGAGAAAACATTTTGTAATTAGTATAATTCTCATGTCCGGTACCAAAACCCAGTACACCTCTAGGATAGCCAAATTCAGAAGATTTTAATTTAAGGGCTTCTCTTAAATACTCATCCGAGTAAGCCGGGTATTTTTCATTATCAATTAATGAATCCAGTCTCGGTGCAACCCTATCAGCTACCTTCTTAAATTCATCCGAATGACAGAGTCTAGTTATATTCGAAAGTAGGGTCTGCAGATGATCGGATTTTAAGGGTACGGGTCTCATCTTTTATGCCTTTTAATATTTCACCAATAGTGGGTAACTTCATCCAAGACGTCTTGTCGTATTGAGTAATAACAGGACGACCATCTAAATCATCAGGTAAATCTTGTACAGTATTATTCCATCTACGAGATAGTAATTTTATATTAAGATTATTAAACCTATCAAATTCTGCAAATTTACCCGAAGTCATTCTCCAGAGGGTAAACATGTCAAATTGCTTCCATTCTTTGTTATGATTATCTTCATATGCCCATGGTGTGGTTATTTGTTTCAAATACTCATCAAACCAGGTTTGCATAAAATCAATTGTAAGATCGGATTTGGTATAGCCGCACAATGACCCGTGATACTTAGGTTCTATTGTACGCTTTTTATCGATATAAAGCCACTTCAAATTGCCCACAGTATATCCAAGACAAGTACCAAAAAACATATCGGTACCATCATCCAGATGGGCTATAATTTTCTTTACATCCCCATGTCGGATAAAGGAATCGCAGTCATTGTAGAGGGTCCTTTGATAAGGGGTCCTAGCCATTCCCCACATTTTGGCTCGATGATGTATAGGTATATTAGTTATAACTTTATCAAATAATTTATATACCCGTTCGTCTACAAACTTTTCATGCGTAAAGAGAGTTACATTGGCTGTTTTATGGTAGTCTCTTAACGACTGTACTGAAAATAGAGCCATTTCATAAAACATAATGTGTCTAGTTGCCACATATATAAACCCCTCATCACTCTCCCGACCATTACTAAAATGTATATTCATATTTTTTAACTTGTTGCCTCAGTATTTTGTGCCGCCTCTTGTTCAGCCAGTTCTTTTTCTTCTTCTAATTCATCCATACGATCTAAGAAGTCAAGATATGATAGTTCGTTATCCAGCATATATTGCTTCATTAGATCATTTAAGATAAGTGATAAGAACCCTATGTCGGGGGCACGGCGAATGGCAGATTTAATATCATCTGTTGTACCTGAAACATAAGGAAGTTCAAATGCCTTCATCTTAGCATCAAAGAGTAATCTTAATTTTTCATTTTCAATACCAGCTGCCTGCTTTTTCTTCATGAACTCTTGTTGCTGAATTCTAGAAGATTCTAGGGCATTTCTTTTTCTACGCATGAGCTCAACATCAAACTCATCCATAATCCTATCCCAATAGGCGTTAACACCGCGCGCCTGATTTGGGGGTACAGCGAGTTCGGCTACTGTTACCAGGCCTCCCTCTTTTACAAGTTTAAATTTAACTCTGGTTTTCTGTATATCGATAAACTCAGGGTCTTTAATAATTGAAGTTGTCATCCTATTCTTCTCCACAAATAATAAGTTTTTACTGTCTCTGTTGTTGTACCTACCGCGGCCGCACCGAATGTTGCGATATAGCTATCTGCAAAGGATGCCTGGTAATATATAACGTTATTAGTAGTCTCTTCATATTGACCGAGGTATGCGCGTTCACCAGGACCTGAAAAGGTACCAGCGGGACCGATATAATTAGAGATATCTGGACCTGTATAATTACCGGAATAATTTACCGAACCGGTATAACTTTCGGCAAATGCACCCCCTTCAAATGCAGGACCCGTGAAGGCTGCACCATCGAAGGAACCACCAGTGACGGTGGAATATTTAACATCTACTAAACTACCCTTTGCAACCCAGGTTCCTTCTGTTGGTACATTTTCTTGAAATCTATATTCTCCAATATTAGTAGCAAGTATGCGCTCGCGTACCTTCTTGGCAATGTTTCTTACTTCTTGATCTGTAAACTTTTGAAGTGTAGAACCGTTAACTTTAAGAGGCTTATTATATGTATATATGTCGTCGGCGATTTTTTGATATAAAAAGACTACATTACCGGCCGAGGTAGAGTTAGCTTTCTCAGTCAATGTAGCTTTTGCCGACCATGTTCCATAAGCCGGTGCTGTGTTGGCTAGTACATACGAAAATGGACCATCATCTACAACACAATAACTTAGGATATTGGCTGCAAGAGATTCATACTCCCCCGCTGATACTCCTTTTAATGAATCAACCTCATCACTTGGGTCGTAAACAATTAAAGATGGTGGGTTAGATTCTGGAATAGCATTACCGGATAGTTCTTGAAATAGTACCAAAGACTGACTTATAATATTAGCACCAGGGACACCAACATTATTCTCAAGTATTATATCATCAAAAGTACCAATTAATATAGAGTTTGCTGGTACAGATAAGGTATTTGCAGAAGCCGGCGTAATAGGGGCATCCAGTATACTTATAACGACTGCACCATTAGCGCCACTTACGCCTTGAGATGCTGCTCCATAGCCAGCCAATCCAGGGTGTTTAGCAGATGCATCATTACCTGGGATGATTGTAGAGCCTGCATATGTAATACCACCAATTACATAGGTATTATTATAATAACTAGATCCTCCACCGCCTCGATCACCAGGGGTTGTATCATCGTTACCACCACCACCACCGCCATAGTATCCTGATCCAGCGCCAGTACCTGCGCCCTGACCTGACGGGGCAGCACCGCCACCACCAAAACCGGCTCCACCAGCATCAGCGCCGGTACCTCCGGCTCCTGCCGCACCGCCACCAACCTGGGTACCTGGGCCTCCATCTGCAGCAGTTCCCCCGAATCCTCCAGTTAGACCACCACCACCGAGACCACCCGCACTTCGCCACGTACCACCTGATCCACCTGCAGCTACTAATATAGCATTGGCGTTATCTTTTACGCTACCAAGGAATAACCCCGAAGCGCCACCACCACCGCCTGCACTTCCGGTACCGATAGCCGATCCCCCGGCACCACCGCCGCCATATCCCCCGTTAGCGCCGCTGGTTGTTGTGCCCCCGGCACCGTATGTGATACCAGGATTACCACCGGCATCAGAATTTCGGTTTAAAGGATGTTTTCCACCCCCTGCAACGAGAATTGTAAAGGTGTTTGCAGAATTGAGCCTAACATTACCCCCTACAAAACCACCACCGCCACCGGTTGGTGAGCCCCCGGCAGAATATGGACCACCGCCACCCCCACCCCACAAATAGACACCCACATTGGCAGTACCGGATGGGGTTATAGTGTAGTCATTAGCGTTGGTAAGAATTAAATCCCCGTCAACGTGAAGGTTCCAAAACGTTTTACCGTTTACAGCCGGGGAGATAGCTACACCTACGTTTGCATTAATATTATAATAGACATTACTGGTAATAACACCAACCCCGTTATCTAACGAAGCCATATACTCTAACACATTAGCTGCAAGATTTTCAAATTCAGGCTGAGACATTATCTGAAGAATGCCATTGCCTTTGTACGCAACAGGGTTCATATATTATCCACCCCAGATTACCACGTTAGATTCATCTAGAATTTTAAGTGTTCTACCAGTACTGTCTTGAAGATTGGAGGTTTTAACTACTGTTGAAGTTATATTGCCAAGTACTTGGATATTAGCTGTTGATGTCCCATCCTTACCAATAGTAATAACTGTATTCCCGGCAACATTACCGAAGATACTACCGCTACTAGATGTAACATAAAAGGTAGAGTTCCCGCTAATTATACGAGTAGAGTCAACTGAAATGCCAGTTAGTAAAGAACCATTTCCAAGAAAATAAGTACCTGTAACATTACCTGTAGAGTATATGTTAGGACCAGTAATGACATTTCCTGTTACAGTATTTGCTGTTACAGTATTAACAGCAGAAATTGATAATACCCCGGAAATATTACCACCAGTAATACTGACATTACTGGTAGACTCGGAGGCAATCTCATTTATTGCAGCTACTAAATTAGATTTATTTGTAGTAGTAAGATTACCTATAATACCCACGTTAGAGGTTAACGCGGTGATCTCGCTATTTACATTAGAAAAATTCTCATCCACCTCAGCATTAGTGAGAGGGGAACCTTTAACTAGTCTAAGGGTTAAATTTGCCATTTAAGCTTCCAGTATTTGATGTTTTATTTATCATTAATATTACTCACTATTATTTGCAGCATGCTTTTTATTTCCGTAATGTCTTTTTTTAGACCATCTACATCACCTATTACATCAGATATAGCTGTTCTAAGCTTACGCTCTTTAACATATGCCTCATAGCTATTTCGATCTTCGCTAATTATAGCCTTAGATTGAGAATCTCTCACTAAATCTGGGTGGTCTTTAACAATCATTTTCATATTATGCAAGTGCTATTAATCTAAGATCGGATATTTTAGGTACTTTTGCTGCATTAGTTGAAGTAAAGTTTATTTTAAGTACGATAGAATTAAACTGAGGTAAATTATCAACTTGTTTTTCTACTTCATAGAATTCATCCGATAGGGATGTAGGCATAGTAATATCAGTTAACTCTTCATATTCTTTATTTGCCAGTATATCTGCTTCACCTACTAACTTTGTTTTATAATAAACCTTAACATCTGCGCCTGCCGGCTTATAAACATCTAAACGGAAGTTAAATGATGTATTAGGGTTAACAAAATCAAATTGACGTGTTATATATTTAGAGAAGACTGACCCACCTGATGGGGCCTCTTCTGATATAAACTTACGACCATTGGTAATTACAAACGTGTTGCCTACTGGTTCTGCTCTAACATCTAAACCAGACACATTCGCCACTCTTACATTAGCACCACTATCGGTAACTTGAATAACCCTATACTGACTACCAGAACTTAAATTGTTACCGCTTAAGTTAATATATGTTCCACTTACTAATGCTAATGCATTTGACTTATCATTAGTATTATTAAACGTAAACTGCCCAATTGAATTAGATATTTTTGCTAAGGATACTCGTACGTTAGATGATACTGTAACTACATCGTAAGATAAATTTTCTGATGAATAGGTTGGATTATTAATTAAATTTTTAACCAATGTAAGGTTAAGTTGTTTGGTATCTAATATAGGAGATACATAGGAATCACTGGAACTCAAAAGCACGCGAACTTTTAACGATTCATTATTACTTAACGCCTCTTCTTTAGTTATATCTCCAGCTAGAATTTTAGTTTCTTCTAGATCAATCTCTTCATCTTCAATTAATTCAGTATAAGTTGCATCGGTCACAAAAGAGGTTGAAGTACCCAAAAATTGAGTTCTTAAAGTTGTATTAGTTGGGGTAACCGCAGCAAGAGCTGGGTAAATGGTTTCATATGGAATATCTTGTGAAGCTGTTACCCCATACCCCCCAAAGCGTGTAGCCACTGATACATTAGCATTAGGAGTTGTACCAATATCTACAGTATATGTATTTAATGTTGCGTTGCTAACGGAGAATGTTACCTGGTCAAGAGCTCTAACGTTTATACCATAAAAACTAGTAGTATTACCTAGAGGTACAGCATTAGCTAAACCTGATATTTTTACATACCCGCTATTTACAAGTCCATGGTTTTCATGATATACTCTCATTGTGGAGCTATTAGGGAATAGCTCAAGAGGGTCAGCCCCCAAGGCGGATCTAGTATAAATGTTCTCTGGTATTAACTCAATAGTAGATGATACGTTGGTATTAAACACCCCACGATATAATCTAAATTTTAAATCTTGTAACTGTTCTGGCGTCCAAGCCGATGCATTTTGAGATTTATACAATGTCCCAATATATGGCTGCTCGGTAATTCTTGTAGAGGTAACTATATCAGTTTGATCGAGCTCCGAAACCCATACCTTATAGTTTTTAGAACTTGAACCAAGTGTAAGAGAGTACTCACCGGTATCAAGATATATTGGTGAATCAAATGTCACCGTTGTAGCAACGTTTGCATTTGCAGATATATTTACATCAGCGCCGTATACTGCCTTTTCTGAAAACGGTATAACATAGTCCCCCGGGAAGCCGTTTACATTTTTTCGTATATGTACTATAAAAGGTAGGACCGTATCTCTCGATGAAAAGAATAAGTCTAATTTAGTTATTGTAGTCGGTCTGTCTATAAAAAAGGACTGAGCTAAAGGGTCAATAAGATAATTTGCCATTATTAAATTCCGTTGTTGTAAGCTTGTTTAGCATCCGAGGTCCAAGCAAAAGAACCAGCATCTTTATTGGCAACGCCTGCAACTATTTGAATAGCAGCGTTTGTAGCTGATTGTTCTATAGTTAAACCAGCAGCCGCCCATTCAGCTGTAAGGCTGTTAGTTGCAATTTTACCGCCATTTTCGTTGTTAGGAGATGATAAACCGCTAATGGTAATGTCTTTAACAAACGAATATACTGTATATGCACTATCATTATACGCCGTTACATTGGGCGAAATCCCACCCCGAGCATCAATAGGTACAGTAACAGACATATTTTGTATTGTTGCAGTAGTTATACCGTAGCGTGCAGCTATAGCTGTCCAGTACGCTTTTCCACCTGGTTCAGGATCTCTTCCAAAAGCATAATTGTATATTATATCTATAAAATTCTTCTGAGCTTGAACACCCGTACCAGACCCGGAACCACCACCAGCACCTACGGGGGCTGGTGTATCTATAATTTTTCTTGTAGTTTTCTTTTTCGTCACTACCTTTGTATCGATACGAGCATTACGAGTAGATATAGTCTCATCAGCTACATTTCTAAGCTCACCGCTTGACGTAAATAAAGCTTCAGCTGCAGCTTCAAAGTCAATCCCATCATATGAGGAGTCAACTAATCTCATGGTTTTTGTACCATTGTTAAGATCAAACGTCCCGGCTCTGTATGCAAAATACCCCTCAACCCTACCTGTAAAGTCAGTAATTAAATTACCGGTGTTGAGTCCTACCGTATTAATACCCTCTACTACGTTAGCAGTATAGTCTGCAACGTTAGGTCTGCAATAATTAGTAACATCTATTTCATCAAAATAAGCAAAGACTCGCGTATTAGGTTTTAACCCTTCGCCTACAAAACCAATATCTATATCCCGCATCTTAGGTATGATAGATACACTTTGTATTACATCTTCAAATGTCTCTGTATCAATTACTTCAACTACTGTATATTGAGTTCCAGTTTTTTTCTTCTTGGTTTTTTTAACCGTCTGTCCTTTAGAATTTATATAAGTTTTTGACTTGCCTACTTTTTTCCAGGCTCCCCAAACAGTCCCCCACGTACCCTTAGCTTTTGCATCTGCAATAACTGAATCATAATTACCATCTTCATTTTTAAATACGTCGGGTAATTTTACTACATCAAACCAGTTATCAACGGCTGGGTCAAGTTTCAATACACCTACATAGTTAACAATATTAAAGGGGTTTAAATTAACTTCTATTGATGCTCTGTTATTTTCAATAACAACTTCATGTGTATATGGTAATGTAATTACATCACCGGTTAGCACGTAGTTATTACTTGTACGTTGTGCGGTGGTACTTGAAGACTCCAGTAAAGTTACCCCTTTAGGTGAGCAAATAGGTCTAGCTAATTGACTCTCTGAATCTACTGCTACCCCATAATCTGGGTTTGTAGGATCACCTACCCCATGTCCACGGAACGAATCAACTACAAAACCATTTTTAAATCTATCAAAACCTTGAGCATCTTTTATTTGAAATTGTTTTGTATCTAATTCTAATAATGTCAGCTGAGTATAGTATTCAAGATTCTTAACTCGGGTTTCAATCTTACCTATATCTCGCATTGTATACCTGCGATTATCAAATGCTCTTAATTCAATATCTTTCTTAGCATTAAACACAAAGGCTTTTTGTGATAAGGAATAAAGCGGCATTGAATCATCAGGTGTAGGTGGCTCTCTTGGTGTAAGGGAACTAACACCCTTTACTACCCTCAGGCGCCCAGAGGAGTCTAAAACTAATTTATCTATACGAGGTAAATAATATTCATAGTCAGTTGTTAGACCGTCTTCATGATCAATAAATTCATTAAGTACTGCACCCGAACCAGTAAAGCCTGTACCAGCGTCATTAATTCTTGGACGAAAATCTAAACAATCTCTTAAATTATACGTTACACTACCTGACGTATATACAGGTATATCTTTATAATTAATATCAGAGTAGGATGAGACACTGAAAAAATCCCCCGATCCATGGGTAAAGTAGTCGAATGTAATTCTTACGGGTCCGGTAGGCTTTGATTGACCTGGTTTTAAAATAACTAGACCGACATCATAGTGGGTAGATCGCTGCCCGTTATCAAAGGTATATCTTTCTGTAATATCAATTTCATTACTGGTACTATATGCAGTACCAAAAGCATTAGCAGACATTCGAACAGAAGTAAGACTATATATGTCCGCTACACCTAAAGTTAGTTCTGTCGCGGTTGCGGTTGCACTGGTTGTATAATCAACAGTTTGATTAGATACTAAAGTTTTTAATTTTCTATCGGCTGCTGACGCAGTTTTATTTACCGTAGCAACAATATATACGCTATCAGAAGTGTATCCAGATAGCGAGATAGTTGCAGTGGAGCTTCCACCACCAAGCGTCACGTTCCCAATTGGGGAAATATAATTACCCTGAAAAGTACCCGAAGTTGCTATTATCTGATAATTATCCGTAGTTACAGTCGGGAAAGTTTCCCCGGTACCTGCAGTCAAGGTCGTGTTACCAGAACTGAGAGTTCTAGCATATGCACGACGGGTCTTATAAATGGTCTCTGTATTGGTTGAGTCTACAGTTTTTATTACAGAGTATGGTAGTGGGAATATATAAACCCCATTAGTAGCTTCATTAACTACAGCAGTATTCACAGATGCTATAACCCCTGTAGTATTAGAGGTAGCATTTGCAGATAGGGTAATAGTTGTATTAGCTGTAATCGCCCCTACTTTTAATATTGACGAACCTACATTAATAAAATCTCCGATAACTAATTCATCAGTAAATCTTGTACCAACCCCGACTAAAACGTTGCTGTTTGCAGTTGTAGTTACTGTACCGGATAATTCTACAAGTGTAGGTACAATATTTGCGGTAAAGTCCGGGGTAGAGGTATTATCATAAAATACTTGCTTTACATCTCTATCAAAAGACCTACCTGGCTCCATTTCTACATCAAACACATAAAGTCTATATAAAGAGACGTTAGATCCAATTGTTCCGGAACCGTACTCTAATCCTCTTACCCGCGCCGACCCTACAAAAGTACCGTTAGCAGAACCTGGGGTAGCGGTGTATGTATTGTAAAAACTTACCGAGGCCATATTAGTTATATCCGGTACTCCTCTTAGAGAAGTAACCTCAATATAATTACCTACCGGTGTAGATATTGAGCCATTATTTACAGATATTGAGTCTCTGGCTTTTTCAAAATTAATATAGCGAGAAGATAGAGAGTCAATCTCATAACCTTTAACATAGGCTTTACCTTGAGACACCACTCCTACGAACAAGCTGGCATTACCGTTAGCATTTGCTTCAAATACCCCGTCTCTGACAACAGCCAGCGAGGCTTGAACATTAGTAGATCTAAGATGTTCTAATAATTCGATTTTAAACGGAGTAACAACATAATCCCCGGACTCATCAAAGGTTCTTCTTGCTAGTGTATCTCCAAGTATACTATACTCAACATCTTTAGTTTCAATTATTGATCCATCTTCAATTCGTATAAGTTCAACAAAATTAGGATCATCTCCCACAGTTGGGGTAAATTCTCTTTTGGCTAAAGTAAGATCTATTTTATACCTATCCGCGCCCGGTCCTAAGTAATTGGAAGAAATCAAAGCCGGGTCAAGTAAATCATTATTATCATCAGAGGTGACAATTTCTTCTGTAATATCAAAACCTACTATAATGTTATTAACTTGGCTATACTTTTCAACTATAAAAGTTTGAGCATCAAAGTAAACAAAATGCCCACGGGCAAAAATAACACCGGAATTAATATTAAACGCAACCCCAGATCCTGTAGCACCAGATGAGATGGCTGTTACAATTATACTACCTGCAGCATTTCTAAGTTCTTCCCCGTTTTGTACCGCGGTAACAGTTCCGGTTGTACCACTCCCTGAAGTAGTATACTTAACAAAAATAGTAGGTGGGTCGCCATTTTCTGCAAGTGTAAAATTTTCTACAATTGCACTTATACCGGTAGTTTGACCAATTAGAGTTTGCCCTATGATACCACTATCTAAATAATTAGCACTGGTTAGCTTAATAAATCTATATTTGGTATCTAAAAATTGAGAACCAGGAAGAACTAAAGATCCTTCCTTAAATATATTCTTACCAAAACGCTCAATCTGTTTCTGAAGTATTGTTTGAAGCTGGGTCAGCTCTCGGGCCTGAACTGCGCGCCCGGGTTTAAATAATATACGATAGAACTGATCTGAATCGTTATAGTCGTCGTAATATGGTTCCGTATTGAAATCAATAGCCATGTCTTACCTGCTTAATACTTAAATACTGTTTTTATAGAAATAGACTGATCGGCTGATGTAAATGCTTGTCTATTGTCGGAATATAGAAATCTACCTGAATATTTATCCACCTCAGGTGCGGTAACCCCAGTCACTACTAACGGGAACGTATTATCAATAGATAATATATCACCAATCACAGGGTCTATGTCATCTCTTGATTCTATTAACAAAGTAGATCCTGATACAGCTACTACAACATAAGATGCACTGCGTGTTGATGTGAGGATGGTATCAGGTATAATGTAAGTAGAGTTTATACCAGATCCTGTAACGACCCAGCAAGTTGAGCCTACTGTATTAACGAAGTACCTACTACCATTATAATTAAAAATATCTTTTACAATTCCAAATTGACGGTAATCATTATTAACAACAAACCCTTGATTTTTTTCTCCGGTAATAGAAGAATAAAACATTAACCCATCACTGTACAGTTCATAAATTATATTCTTACCGTGCCCACCTTTAGGGGGTAGTATTGCTCTTGCAGCTGCACCGTATCCATCTCCTGATATATTGATAGTTGCAAATGTATAGTCTTGCCCGGGCGTCACTACATTAATGCGATAAATCTTACCACCGGCGATTGCTGCAGAAGCAGTTGCACCAGTACCGTCCCCGGTAATTATAACGTTGGCTGAAGTATAACCCACGCCGCTAGATATAACGCGAATTGCATCAACAGTACCATCTCTTGCCAGTAGTTCTGTATTAGACTGTATTGAAGAAAGATCTCCTTCAGATAAGTCTGCTTGTAGTTGAGCATTTGCACCGTCTCCAACCACCGTTAAGGTTACTTCAGCATAATCCACACCGCCGTTTTCTACAGTAACACTTACAATCTTACCATCTACAATATTAGGTATCAAGCTTGCTTCTGATGTCTCTACCTGTGCATCGATCTCAGCATTACCTCCATTACCGGTAACTGTAACGTTAGGTGCTCTATTGTACCCACTACCATATTTTAGCACAGCTGTTGCAGCTGCAGCATTACCTGCATGAGTTAGTGTAGCATTACCACTGACTACATTACCGCTTGTATGTGTTGGGGCTACATAGCCTAGATATGTACTAGCATTACCCGAACCTAATGTGACAGTATACAGACGATCGCTGAAGAATAACTGTTGATTTAACGTGGTTATAGCATTAGCAACCCACTGCGTACCAACTGTGACCGTTGGTATTGAAGTGTACCCTCTACCTAGGGCAGTTAAGTATATGTTATTTACAGTTCCCCCAGAGGCAGCAGCATACCCGGTTGCCCCAGAACCCCCACCGCCTGATACAGTGATAGAGGGTGCAACAATATAACCAGACCCACCGTCTGTAATATTAATTTCTCTAACTAAACCATCTAGTGTCACACTGGAAATAATATTACTTGCAACAGTTACATTACCCGTTGCAATAGTACCTAGATACTTAAGCCCAGCACTACCATTCTGGGCAGTCCCGACTGTATGAACCGGTCCACTTGCCCCTGTACTACCCGGGATAACAATCTCATATATGTTATCTTCGTGCTCTATCCTCACTCCCGAAAATACCGGGGTATTATTACTCCAGCTGGTAGAATAGGATACAGGTGGATCTATTATGATATTTGCTGCTGTATAATTATTGCCACTATTAGCAATTACAGCTTGAATGATGTAAACTGGGTCTTCTTCTAAATACCCGTCTCCGTCTATCTGTATAGACGCAAACGTATAATTATCCCCGGTATTATCAATACGTACATTCTTAATAGTACCTCTACCGTAATATTTGGAGTTTACTGACGTAGTTACTGGTATATAATCTTCTGTTAAGAACTTATTACGTTTACCAGGCTGTATGGTTGCCATATATTTCCATCTGTAACCATCAGCAAGGGTAAATGGGTTAACGCTTACATCAGCCGGCTTAACTGTAGATAAGGAATTATCATTATTATCTAAACACTTATAGATATTGTAATCATCGGTTATAACATAAAATTGAGACTCTTCTAAGGATTGAGCACCAGAATAGGACTTAGCAATTACTCCTGAAACGGCAGCCCCTGTTCCAACAGAATCCGTGATAGTAATGGTGGGGGCGGTATTATAGCCTGATCCTTCAAAATCTACAGTAAATCCAGTTATTATACCATTAGCAGTTGTCGGACTAACTACCGCTCCTGAACCTCCACCACCAGTTACAGTCGCACTGACGTTGGCGGTGTAATTAGAACCCCCGCTTACAATATTAACCCCAATAAGCCCGTCCCCAAGTCGGTCATCAAACATATCGTAAACAACATTAGACGACCAATCATATCTTGGAATAATAAAAGAAACATCATTAGGTTTAACTTCTTTTAAAAGAATAATATCTCGACGAATTTCTTTCTCGCTAACTAAATGACCAATTGCTTTCGGTGGGGTTAGTTCATCGTACCACTCAAGTGTACGACCTAGGAAATAGAAATAACGACTACTGCGGGTAGAAATTTCGTTAAATACAGCCTCAGCAATACCGGTATGCAGCAGAGGATTAATCGTGATATTAGAAATAGCCATTTAATTATGTGATCGAGATTACCCAGGATATAGCGATGGAGTCGGCTGCCTGTTTATTAATAACTGGGAAAACAGTTCTGCAAAGCATAGTTCCGGCGCTAATATTAGCATTATTAAATATAGCTGCCTCAGTAAGAGCACCTGTACCGGTGCCTGCTGGGAATGTTGCAGAATATGTAATAGTATTAGAAGACGGGGCACCACCTGTTACCGAGAGGGCTACGTTGGCAAGGGCGGATCCTAGGGCTGTATCACCGGAAGTTGCTGCTGAAGAGCCCGTTCCTACTGCCATACGTGACATAATGTTTACAGTATTGGCCGACATACGATTGGTAATAAAGGTCTTACCAGTAGCCACCACAAGATTTTTTATCTCTCTCTTTTCTTGGTTGCCCTGTTCATCGGTTCTAATAATGATTACATCACCCTTTACGGATAATGTATCAGAATAATCTTTCATTTAATTCTCCTAGATTAGTAGTTATATGTTATTTATCCATCATGGATTGACTTCGATAGTAATTTCATCGGTTATAAAGAAGGAATCAAATGGTGATCCTTCAGTGTATAATTCACTAAAATATTCAAAGCCGTAATCAGGCTGTAGCATTACCGATGTGATATCTTTTGAATCAGAGTCCTCATTAGAAAGATCCTCCGATACAGCGGGGGAAATTAATATGCTGGTAGCTTCATCTAACGCAGCAATAGCTTCTTCTACTGGTAAACTAAAGGTTATTCCAATTATTTCACTTAGAATAACGTTATTGGATAAATTCTTTGTATATGACTGAGCGATAGCATTTTCATCTGTAACACCAAAAGAATCCAAGATATCGTTAATACTAAAGCCTACTCTGGTAGTAATATTAGCAAGTGAGGTAATAGTGTTTACTATAGCATACTCCCCGTGCAACTTCATACCTGCAGGGTGTAGTAGTTCTAATACAGCTTGTTTATAAGCCTTAAGCTGTTGCTCAATTTTTAAAACATATGCGTACGGTTGATAGTAATCCCTATCTTGTAGATAATAATCATCGCTTATAAACCCTCCAGTATCTTTATAATATCCTGGATAAAAGGCTTTTGCACCGCTTGAAATTCTAACTATCGCATCACTGCTTGTACCAATTACAGCAGTAGAAGAATCATATATAAACGTTCTTAATATCTCACCAGCATAGGAGCCATCAAAAGCATCCGGGGCATAATCTACTGTGTTAATAGTACCCTCATCAATGAAACGACCAAAGGTGTCTGTAAGTATAACATTACTACCAATACTATTAAAAGCAGTGGTAGCCGCGGCTCTAGTTTCTGCTGAAAAAGTTATAAAAAAATCACTAGGGTAATTTACACCATAACTCAAAAACTGAACGTTTTTTATACTTGAATCAGTATTAACTTTAATAACTTTTAGACGCGTACCTATTCCATCCGATATATTAACGTCTAAAATATCTCCAACTCTGAATCCTGTACCTGCGTTAACAATCTGGGCTACTGTAGGGATCTGTACTACAACCCCTTTAAAGGTATCTGTTTGTATCGTATCACCAACAACTATATTAGCATTTAAAGAATTATCTATAATAAATTCATATATGTCATTACTTACTACAAACTGACTATTAAATATGGTTTCTACTGAATTTTTTCTTAATATTTTTACAACAGTTTGCTTTGTTGTGGAAACCACGCTACAAAGCTTGTCTACTATAGTTGCAGGGTCGCCATAAATAGTTTCAACAAAAATAGATACCTCTTGTGACCAGGTACCTGCAGAGGTCTTTAGAACTTGGTCATATGGATAAAAGTAATCTGGGGTCTGTGCAAAAAGTAATTGCAGTAATAAGTCGTAGGATTTTTCACCGCCCTTAGAATTATATAAGTCCTTTATTTTTTTGATTACAAGATTTTTATTCGCAGCAATTTCTCTAGGTATACTTGAACCATATTGCTTTAAAAAATTCTCAATAAAAAGACTAATTGTTGTATCAATGTCGTTATAAAGAAGTGCGTTTTGTATAACCTCTTGAGGTCCCTGATCTTGCTCAAGAAATTCATAATACGCTTCAAGAAAGCGTACAAAAACAGGGTCATTATCCCGTATGTGCTCCGGTAGCTGGCTTGCTACCAGGGGTGAGAGTTTTTCTAAAAGACGAGTTGTAGGCATTATATTGCAGCCACGCTAATTGTTAATCCCTGAACCCTATCACTTACAACATTACCAGTACTATTATCTAATACTATAACTTGATTTTTAGAGGCAAGAATGTTGTAGCTATTTTCTTGAACAGCAGCGTTAATTCTTAAATCAAACTGATCCTCACTGTACCCGGTAACCAAGATACTGGTTAGGTTTATATCTCCAGTTGCATAATTAACTGTACCCACGTCTCCGATAAATTCATTAGAGTCATCTACTGTATACATTTTTAGAGTCCCAGTACCATCGTAAGACGGGGGCATTACATCGGGGGTATCGGTAATACGAACATGGTATAATTGATTGTTTTTAGTTGTAAAAAATCTTGTAGAGGCAATTTCACCGGGGTGAAGTTTATTTGAAAACTTGAGTTTATCAACTCCGGTAAAAGTATTTACAACATTCAGTACTGGTTCTAGTCTTTTTTGAATAGTAATTTCTGCTAGTACGCTGACGATAGACTCATTGACAGCTGTAATGGTATTGGTTAGTTTAGAATAATAAAAATCTTTTTCAAATTGCTGAAGATTATTGGAGAAGTAATTCGTTATTGCAGATCTTACTTGCTGTTCAATGTAGCTTGAAGATATTGTGGTTAAGTTTTTATTAAACTGTACACTTACCGATAACCCTACATGTAAATAATCCGGGTCAACGAAAATAGGTTTTACAGTAACTACTTGTCTAGGTCTTAGTAAAGTGTTTTTAATTTCTTCTACCAATGCTGCATTTACTGTAAACCCAGTATAAGGTTTTAAAGATATGAATACCCGCCCGTATTCTGGTGGATCGTTTTCCTCACCACCCCAAACCGCCACCGATTCTACATCAGCGTAATTTGATGTAATGAGCGTCTCGTAGTCTGTCTGAGTTATAACACGATTTTGTGTGTTGATTGATCTTGGAGCATTATACCGTATAGACGCAATAGTTTCTTTTATAGCGCCACCGGTTGCATTCGAAACTGTATTAATAGTTATATTAGAAGATCCACCTATTGCATTTTCAGAAGTAAAAGATTGCTCATAAGATGAGGATGTATTTGAATCTGATCCAGCAGCAATAAGATATTGGATCCGTATTATATTACCAGTCTCAAGCTTCTTACCTAAAACCCCATCGCCAAAAAATAATTGATAATACCCGCGAGTATTTTCTTCAATAAAATACACCTTTGATGTCTCATCGATATCAATTATACCGGTTGAGAGGGTATAGGTTTCAGTAGTAAGATCGGAGGCTGACTTCTGAACAGTAACTAATATAGTAGTTGTATCAGTATCTAAATTTGGTATCTCATACTTCTCGTCAGGGCCAGGTGTCACTACATTAAAATTATATCCAAGTAAGGTACCTTGTTTTACTGTAATATCATTAAACGTATAAGTTGTACCTACTGGGGAAGCTACAGCTGGTTCTAAAGTATAAAATTGAAATGTACCAACTGGAGTAATTGTAGAAAATGGCGTATATCTATCCAGGGTAAGAGTCACTGGTGATCCGGTAGGGTTGTTTACACTAATGTCTAAGACTGCGGTTGATCCTCTGACCGATCTTGGTGTGTAACCTAGATGCTTTGCAAGTGAAACTACAGACGATCTTTTTACTGCAGAATCTAAAAACATCTCATTCATTAGCATGTTGGCCAAGTATGCATTATAGTGGGTGTTATATGCTAGTATATCTAACAATACCGATAGCCCTGACCCTTCAAAGTCATAATCAGTAAACTCATCTTGAGCTTTTAAAAACTCTTTTAAATTTTGTTTGATCTGATCAAAATCAAGCTCGGCGATTCTTAAATTAGACATTATCGTACTCTACTTATTATAGATGTTAGGGTAATTGGCTTTTCAGAGTTAATAAGCTTAAAAAAAACTTCGATTTGTATTTCGTTGTTATCAGATCTATCTGCGATGCTAACATCTAGTAATTTAACTCTTGGCTCGTATTTTTGTATTACATCTCGAATAGTGTTCTTCATCACCTGGGTGGTGATGGGATTAAAGTTTTCAAAAAGCAATGAAAATATCTGACACCCTATTTCGGGGTGAAATGGTCTTTCATAATTTCGTGTAGAAATTAAATTTCTAATAGAAGCTTTAACCGCCTCTTCATCGATTTTTTTTGTAATGTCAGCAGTAGTAGGATGGGTGGTAAAGAGTAAGTTCAGATCCGAGTACTGCCTAGTTTTTCTGTTTATTTCCATTTATTATTTATACCTCATCCTGCAAAGACATTAGGAGAACCTTGAGCGCTTGCATCCCCGTCCGCTATATCATCCCCAATTCTAGTAACCTTTTCATTTTCAACGAATACCGTTTCGCTTCCGCCTGTTATAAGCCTCTCAGCGCCTTCAAAGTGGGTGGGACTCTTGGGTTTGGTGTGAGTGGCAAAACTACCACCTTTAACGGCAACTAAAATTCCATTAGCATAAACCGTACTATTATTTGGAGTTGTAACTGCCGAAGGTGGGTAGCCTTCATGCCCAGTTGATAGATCCCCTACTCTAGTTACTGCTGGCATTTTGGGCTGCTACCTTTGCTTTTAATGCGACTCTATCTGCGTCCCAATCATTTAACACTCTTTTTAATACTGTATATTGAACAGTTACTATAGTATTTGAGCTAGTTAAGTACTCTACTTTGACAGTATATGTGTAGAAGACATACTTAATAAATGATGGTTTAAACAAATATATTTCTGCATTCTGAGACGGTACATCATCAAAACTTGTAACTCGCACGATTGCGTTACCGTTACTACGATCTTTATATTCCATGTACTTATCGGTAAAAAAAGTACCCCTAAGTTTCATACTAAAAGCTAGAAACCCTGTCGATTTGGGGTCTGGACCTCCAGTGCCCTGGATACTGCCACCGAAGGATACTGAGCCAATGCTAGCTTGCTCGTATGTAATGTTTAATGTACTACCTCCTGAGATGGTACTTTGTGGGATGTACGAGGGTGTAATGGAGGACCTGGAACCTACTAAATCTGAGCTTACTACTGATACGTACGGATCAGGAGTAAGGATTATACGATCATTAAAATCTTGGTCATCAATCGCAGCGTTAGGAAAAGTTAATGCTTCAGTCACCCCATCTAATCCTACATAAGGATCAGGAATTCCCCCAATATTACTTGTAAGTATTAATGCCATTATGCTAAATTTACTAGATTTTGTTTATAGAGGGCATGGTCTCTAAACGTCCATGCCACTTTTCTTTGCGACGCTGGGTTAAATTGACCAGAAGGCCCCATCCCGATATGTATCCATGGGTTGCTGGCCTGTACCCAATATTCGAGCAGTATTTGATCATAAGATAATACTTGGGCAAGTTTTTTAGCAATCTCAAAATACTCAGACTTGGATACCCCTGGAAATTGCATATCTACGGCAAGACCGGCCGGATGGGCAGATTTTGGATTATCTTGTACGTGCCTGAAGCAGGAAGTAATAACCATTTTAGGGTATAATGCTTTTACTGGCTCAAGTATATTTAGAGCAAGGGCCTGTAGGTTATATACTATCTGCCCGTATGTTAGTCCAGCCTGGGCTTGAATGGGGTGCTTACCGGGACTTACGGCAACAGTTTTCCACATATTATCCAAAGTATAATTTGGAGATAGTTTATAATTACCGGGAAGACTTGTAACCTTTAGAAGCCCTACATCTGGTAAAACAATATTACCCTGAGTGCTTGTTGGAGAGCTCTCTTCAATAGTAATTGGATTTGGATCTTCTAGTTCATCCTTTGTAGCAATACCAGAGGTAATCAATAGATCTTTTTGCTTATTAAGTTCTTCCTGAGAAGGTTCATACCCTTCCCCGCGTTCGGTATATCTAGAATCATAACGAATGGGTTCAGGGTCTGTAATCTCTACAGGGTCAGCATATAATCTACCTTCTAATAGACCAATATTAGAAACTGATGCAATACTTGCATAACTAGCAGTATTAGCATCGGTAGCATTATCTGAATTAAGATGTACTTCCGCTCCATCCACGTTAAAATTACCCCCTGCTTTAATATCAGTATTCTCACCAGACTTCATTTTTATATTCTTGGTAGAAACCAGACCTATATCCTCTTGAGCAAGCAACATCAACTCTACGTTAGCAGAAAGATGCATGTTTACTTTAGCATTTACGTAAGCAGAGGTATTAGCAATCATGTGAATAGCATTACCAGATAGTACTCGCATTTCCCCATCAGCTAATATGCTCATTAAATTATCAGCTTCAATATTAATATTTGCTGAGTGAATATTAATTTCTTCTTTTGCAGAGAGATCTATCCGGCCCCCGGCCTGGGCAGTAATGTCGTTATGGCAAGTAAGATTAACATCACCAATAACTTCCATATTACAATCATTACCTACAAATATATTACATGCCCCATTAACAGAAATATCTGCTTTACCTAGTATGGCTATCTTACCGTTACAGTCAATTATTTCATAACTGGAACCCTTAGTTCTTTTTACTACCGAGCCGTTAGCATCTATTTCAATATAGGTACCAGATTTATGATATACATGCAATCTTTCATTACCCGGGGTATCATCTATCTCAATAATGTGACCAGATTCTGTCTGGGTTACTTTATTATAAGGATACTCACCGTTATACGGAGAAAGGGGTTCACTGAAAGAATCATTATAAGGCAACCTGGCAGCCAACATTCTATCATCGTTTTTTTTCTGAACGATAGTTCCGTTTATTTCCCCTTTGGCCAATTTATTAGTCTCTGACTGCCCGGCATATTCTTTAGTTGGGTAAGTGGCAGATGGGTCTATAAAACCTAATTTTGTTGCAATTAACTTTTCATTATTGTCTGGGGTATTTACACTAAAATTTCTTGAAGCATTTAAGGTATCATTAGTGAGTGAGTTAGAGAAGTTAAGATCAATCTTTTCAAGAGCCCCGTCGACGTTTTGAACATCAAAACCTGTAGAAGATAAAAAACTACTAAAAATACTACTTACATCACCAATACTTGGCTTGACTACCGGGGTGTTACTAAAAATAGAGTCTGTAAACCCTTTAAGCGTCGTACTTACTACCCCACCTATTGTCGGGGTTACTGTCTGAACGAGAGTAGCGGCAAGAGCATTAAAATTAATTAGCCCTTGTGCGCCTGGTGGGAGAGCTTTGGTTAGTTCAAATTGAAGAGCTGTAACTAATCGGTCGGTTGCTTGAGCAGATACTTGGGTACCTATTGTCCCAGTTAAATTATTAAAAATACCAGTACTACCTAGATTACCTGACACTAAGTTAACTGGATTTTTAGTACCTACAATTTGAGAAGGTATATTGGTAATTTGATTATTACCTGATTTAAAAACCTCCGATACTATTGCTGTGGATTGAGTCTCAGCTACCCTGGAAACTATTGCTCGCAGTATGGAGCTATCGATGCCTGTATTAAGTTTAATAATCTCATTAAAGAGTTTATTTTCAATCGCACCTTTTGCGGTACCTGTAATTATACTCAAATCCATTTTATGCTTTCACTAATTTTAAAAGATCGGATTTTTCTGCTGTTAGTCTGCTTTTAACCCCCGCTCTTATTGATTCAGAATTCTTACCAAAATATTGATCAACTGTATTAATTTTAAAATCACTTACCAATGTAATAATATCTGTATCGGTTAACTGAGATTTATCCTTCAAAGGTTTAGTAAATACAGAAACTGCAGTAGGACCGTATTGAACTGCAGTTGACCAGACAAGATCTTGCACCCCTGGTCCAAATTTAGTCATATCATAACCAGCCCGTTGGAGGTTGGCTATCATTACATCATAATATTTACCTTGAATAAAATCGTGTTGATCTTTATTAAATGCCTCTTTGTTAGTAGATGCTAGCTCCTTCCATTTAGCATCAAATTCAGGAGTAGCAGGTTCAAGTCCTTCTAATTTATCTCTAAACTTACTTGCTTTAATGTATGCTATTAAAGGGGTGTTTTTAGCAGAAGGTCTTGCTTTACCTGTAGCTGCATTTACAGCAGGAAGGAAGGATGCAAATTGATAGGTACCATAAGAGGCCCCACCATAATCACCTTTAGCGCCACCGTTATAATCGTTTACAGTACCGGGGCCGCGGCCTCCGGATTCAAATTTTTCTGAAGATTGACCGAGTGTCCATCCAGGTACATCTGGTACACCTGCGCGCACGGGGTTACCCTCACTGTCCGTTACCGGGTTACCTTGTCCATCTTTCAATACACCATCATTTTTATTCTCTACAGTATCTTTTTGTTCAGTTTCGGTATAGCCTTTACCTGCCCCTTTTGTAGAAATTGTGCCAAACATAGCCGGTTGCTGCATGTCTTCGCCGTCTAGAAAGAATCCTACAACCCATGTCCCGGTAACAGGACCGAGTGGGGATGTACCTAGACCAGAGGTGGCTGCTGATGTAATGGGTTGTATAGGTACTGCCCATGGTAGATCTTTTGTCGGTAGTAGTTCTTTACTATCGGTGTGCAAGCCATAGATTCTTACCCTGCACCTACCAATGCGTTCGGGGTCATCTCGATCCTCAACAACCCCAATCCACCAATTAAATCCGTCTTTATTAAATATCTTTTGCATATTATGATGTAATGTCTTTGTTAACGTAGAACGAATCTTTAACTATTTCCATAGTCATAAAGTGTTGATTTCTATTTAATTTATGACGAATGGCAGTTATTAAATAATAGCCTGAATATAAATGATCTTGACGTACACTGGTTGCATCAGATTCGTCTTTTGCCCCTAACTCGGGATATAAAAAATATAAAACTCTACCTACTTCAATATCTGTTCTACCAGGTACGGTAATATTCATTTTAATATTGTTCATATCTAGCAAGCTGCTTTTTCTATTACCGTAAATTTCTCCCATCTTTTCACTTACATTATCTTTAAAATATTCATCTTTTGAGGTTTGGAACAGTCTGGGATTTTTTGAATAAAAAGATATGGAGGTAGCAGGATTTCTTAATGCCTCTGCCGAGAAGGGGGGTACAGATGTCTCCCCCGAGCCTGAGGTATGGAATTGGTTTTTATATTCCTTAACATAATCATAATCTATAAGCTCATACTGTTTATTAAAAATATCTAAATAAACTAAGCGATTGGCTAGATACCCATTAGTAAGATTCTTAATTTGATCAATAGAATCAATCATTTCAACATCTTTAGCCAGGAACATTTCCCGATTTATATCTTTTGAATTTTCACCCTCACCTACATTAGATGCTGCAACAGTATAAGTACCAATAGTATTTTCCGTCTGTACGGCGTCTGCAAGTATGGATTCTATAGATCCGAAATAAAAGGATTTTGTAGATTCATAGAATAAAAAGTTTTTAGCTTTACCATCTTTAGGGATAGATTTAGATGCTAGCCAATTTATACACTTAAAGGGAGTCCACCCAGGTGCAACAAATTTTACTTTATTAGACGGTTCGTTAAGAAATATAAGCGGGCTTAGCTTATTATTAGGCTTTATCTCAGCACTACTATTAGAAATTTCATACTCTCTGTTGGTAGCAATATAATCTTGAAAAATAGATTCAGCTATGTCAATAATATTACCTTCAAATGATTTGAATAAAGGTAAAAGTATATCTAAGTACATCTCTGTAGATACGAAATGTATTGTAAACATCTGCGTATTATTATCGCGAACTAACCTTCTATCAGATATTTTATAAGTTGTAAAAGTTTTTGTTATCGCATGTACTTCATCAAATGACGGAGTAATAAATTTTAATATAAGACTCTCTTCCCCGCTTAAATTAAATTTACCAATAAGATTGCGGCTATCTGTAAGTACTATATTTCCCTGTAGGTAATTGGAAAAAATATCTTCAAATAAATTAAGCTCAACTAAAAATTCTGTAAGGTCAATTACAACGTTATTACCTGTAAGTAATTTGATTTGCTCAATCTTTACATCACCTGCTTTGGCTATTCCATTAAATTCTTGCATATTATAATCTTAAAGATTTTTTAAAATCTGCTACCACGGCTTCAACGTAAATAGGTTTTAAAATTTTTATTCTTCTTTTTTCTTCGTTAAGTGCATCTTCATACTGGTAGTTACTAATCGGGGTAGCGCCACTAGCATTGGAGTTTACCCAATAACCATCTGCGTTTTCGTAATGATGGGTACTGTAGATATTAACATATTTTTGTTGACAGTATTTTACCAGATTATTAGAAGACAATAGCCATTCAAATCTTGGATCAATTATATCGTTTACGTGTAATATTATCCAATGGTATTGAGGATTATTATAAAATTTGTCTGCTAATAACTCAGGAGTTTCTCCATCCTTGACATCATACTCATCAAATAATACAAAATTAGATTTAATCTGATCCGATATTTGAGAACGTAGGGTTATATTGGTAATTATCTTAGTATTAGCACCTTCGTTCAGAGAATAATAGGTATATGGAAAATTTTGAAAATACATTAGTATGCTCCGTTATCGCCTATCATGTTTCTAGTAATAATCTCAGTCTCTCTGAATGTAAGGGAAAGATTTACTTCTGTAGGATGCCCATCATTAAATGAAGAGAATTGCTCCCCACCATATGTAACTTCCATAGACTCTAATACACAAGGTCTAAATTGATGGAAGTACTCATTTCTCTTTCCCCCATAATAATATGTAATTTGAAATTCAGAAGGGTATATAAAAAACATCTTACCCTGTGAAATTTCTGGATGCATATGAAATTTAAAAAGGTCAATAATTTGTTTTATTTCGTCTGATTCTTGTTTCGACTTAGGTAAAAACTTATATTTAAAAGCAAAAGATCTAAAGTCTACTGCCTCAAAAACCACCTCTTTAAACGGGTTAAGAGCAGTGCCAGTAGACTTACTAAGCGCTGCACCCACGTCTGCTGCTCCAAAAGCCCCGGGAAGCTTGGCCATAGTGGCGCCGAATGCCGCAAGAGTCTCTGCACTTGCAGAAATTGCCCCTTGACTATCAAATGTAGCTCCTGATAATACCCCGGCTAAAGTTCCTAGCTCTTTATTGGCGTACTGCATTGCGTATTTTACCGCGGGTGGTCCATCAACATATAGCGAGATTACATCTGATATACGAAATGTTTTATCTGGCTGTAGCAAGTCTGTTGCAAGTATTGCCCCACCAACAGCAGCACCTACACCTGCACCTGCTACTGTAGTTATAAGCTGACTGGTAGCACCAGTAAGATTAACTGCTTTTGCAACCTTTGATGATACTGCTGTAAGAGCGGCGTTTGTGCCTTTTGCAACTGAATCTAATACGGCAGTCGTGGCTACGGCAGCGCCAACGCCTGCAGCCCCTGCAGTTGCTACTCTTAACGTCCCGCTACCTAGTTGATCTTCTGTAAGATTTGCGCTGTCAGGGCTTCTCTTTACTTCAAATAATCTCTTATTCTCCGGTACCAGTTTTGACTTACCGCGAACATTAATACCAAACGTTACGTAGTGTAGTAGGTCTGGTCCTCCAAGATCGGATGGAAATCTCTTTACATTTATAGCGAACTTATCTTTAACTGTTCGAAGAGCGTCACGGGCTCCTGCATCTGAAACAGTGCTTATGGTTTCCTCTGCTACCGCGTTTCTAATATCTGAATCTATTGGCATTTTTGTCCGATAAATAGTAGGTTATCTCCATATTATTTATCCCAATGTACAAAGGTCTATATAAAGGTCGATTTAAAGTAACCAACCTTTCAAAATACAAAGGCGATGCTACTAATGTTGTTTACCGATCTTCATGGGAACTTAAGTTTATGAAGTGGTGTGATACGAACCCATCCGTACTTGAATGGGGGTCTGAGACGGTGATAATTCCATACAGATCCCCAGTTGACTCCAAAATACACCGATACTTTGTAGATTTTTATGTTAAGGTAAAAGCTAAAAATAATCTTACTACAAAGTATTTAGTTGAAATAAAGCCAGAAAAATTTACCAAACCTCCAGATATACCTAAAAAGAAAACAAAAAGATTTATTGAGGAAGTATTTATGTATGGGGTTAATCAAGCAAAATGGAAATCAGCAGATGAATTCTGTAAAGATAAAGGAATGCAGTTTCTTGTTTTAACAGAGAATGATCTTGGTATTAGTTGAATAAATAATAGATGGCAACTATAAATAAAAACCCTTTTTTGCAGGTACGGTCGCGAGTAGGAGATACTGAGCGTTCCTTGGAGTGGTACCAAACCCAGGTTAAAGCTCTTTCAAAAGCGAAAACAACTCCTAATAATCTATTACAGAACACACCAGATCTTGTAAATAGAATATTACCTGGTAATATGTATATGTTTTTATATGATGCCAAGTTAAAGGATACCCTGCCTTATTGGGATATGTTCCCTTTAGTGCTACCATTCCGAAAAGTACCAGACGGATTTTATGGTATAAACTTACACTACCTACCATACCCGGTACGGTTTAAATTACTAGAAATTTTACATGATTATGCTTCTGATGAAAAGATTAATGATAATACAAGAGTACGTGTAAGCTGGCAAACATTGCTTACAATGTCTAGAGTGGCACCTATAAAGGGGTGTGTTAAGCACTATCTTGATTCCCATGTACAGTCTAGATTTTTAAATATTAAATACCCCGATTGGGTTACCGCATCATTGTTACCAGTAGAACAATTTGTTGGTGCGACCAAGCAAGAAGTATGGCGCACCACTAGAGAGAAATATTAATGTCCAAAGCCCATTTCAGCTTAGATAGGTTTAGAACGGAAATCCTTACTAAAGGTTTAGCAAGGAGTAATCGATTTGAGGTTATAATTAACCCACCGGTTTTTTTATCACAAAAGTATGGAGATACAATTAGTCTTCTTGCCGAACAAGCAAGCTTACCCATGCTCAATATAGCATCTAAATCCTATAAGATATTTGGCCCTTCTTATCAAAGACCGTTTACCTCAGAATACGGGGGTGAAGGCATGCCAATGACATTCCATGTCGATAGTTCTATGACTGTTCGTAATTTCTTCGAAGATTGGATGCATGCTATTGTTAACCCTGTCACATTTACAACCTCTTACCAAGATCAATATATTGGAAGTATTGAGATAAGGCAAATAGATGAGCAGGATAATATTACCTATGCAGTTAGATTATTAGAAGCATTTCCGAGAAATTTAAATTTAATGGATTTAAATCATAGTTCATCTAATCAAACTCATAGACTAAATATTTTATTCGCATATCGCTATTGGGAGCGTATAAAAGATTCTGGACCAGCAGCTGTACCAAGAGCTGTACTAAACCCTCAAATACCTAGAACTGATGTTAGTATTGAGAATAACTAAAGGAGTTAAATTATGTCTTTACCAAAATTAAATACCCCAATCTTTGAATTGATTTTGCCCTCAACCGGCGAGACTGTACGTTTCAGACCGTTTCTTGTTAAGGAGCATAAGATTCTTTTAACAATGGCTGAAGCTGATACTTCAGAAATTGGTAAGATTGTAAGAGAGCTTGTTAGCGTATGTACATTCGAGAAAATAGATGCCAATAGACTACCACACTTTGACATTGAATATATTTTTCTTAATTTAAGATCAAAATCAATTGGAGAATCAGTCGATGTAATTGTAAATTGCCCTTGTGGTAATAAGATTGACACCTCTTTTAATATTGAGGATCTTAAGGTAGTTAGAAAAGAAAACCACTCCCCGAAGATTATGTTAACCGATAAATTCGGTGTTGAAATGGCTTACCCAAAGTTTCAAGAAGTAATAGAAGTATTTCAATCTAATAATACAGAGAGAGTAATTGAGTTAATTATTAACAATATTAAGGGTGTGTTTGATGATACTAATTATTGGGATACTAAGGAACAAACCAAACAAGAAATAGAAGAGTTTGTTGATTCTCTTACCAAAGAACAGTTCGATAAAATTGAAGAGTTTTTTGTAACTGCACCTAAGATTGTTCAAGAAATAGAGACCGATTGCCCCAAATGCAGTAGACATAATAGTAGCAAGCTTGAGGGCTTATCAAATTTTTTCGTATAACCCTTTCTCAAGATAGCCTTTCCAACTATTTTATTTTAAATTTTTCTCTAATGCAGCATCACAAATATTCCTTATCTGAATTAGAAGATATGATGCCTTGGGAAAGGGAGATATATGTATCACTGCTTACAGATTATATTAAAACTGAAAATGAAAAACTAAAAATTCTACAACAAAATAGAAAAAACACGTAAAGTACAAATGGAAAAGCCTTCTATCACAGATCCAGCGTTCGGTCAGTTTCTTGGAGATCTTAAGAAACAAAACAACCAAAGTTTTGCAACCCAGCTTATGCAGCTGAAGTATGAGCGCGAAATTGCTAAAGAGGATAATGATAAACGAGAAAAGCAGCTCGATGATGTTGTAAAATCTCTTGTGGCGGTAAAGGACGCTATTACTGGGAATAAGGTATCACCAAAATCTAATCAATCAGATCCACTGGCTAAAAAACTATCCTCTGTGCAAGTTAAAGCTGACGATAGGACTTTTTCAGAAGCGTTTAAGGAGATTAAAAGCGCGTTAACTGGTGGTACCTTCACAGCTGCAAAAGGTCGATATAGTGAAGAGTTTGTAAAAGCTGGTAAAGGGACTGAGGAAGAAGGAATGGGAGCCTATGATAGGATCGTAGAGCTAGAAAAGAAATTAGAAAGATCTAAAGAATATGGTTTTGACGGGTCTAAAGAAGATAATGAAGAGCTTATAAAACTTAAAGATGGCTCTGTATCCGTAGCTAATCCAAAAGTACAGAAGCGACCAGAGGGGGAATTACCAGCCACAGTATCAAGTCCAAATGCTGAAGCAGATAATATTCAATCTACCCAAGAGATAGTGGCTGAAAGTGCTAAAAAAGATGTAGAGTTAACTGGTATTAATAATGATCTACTTGAAAAGCAATTAAAAGAACTAGAAAAGATTAGTGCAGCGCTTGCACCAAAGACACCATCAGATCTACCAGGAAGTAAATTAACGCCAACCTCCGGAGGTGGAGGAGGCGGTGGAGGAGGTGATGGCGGTGGAGGTGGGATAGGTTTAGGAGATATGCTACCGTCGGGTGGTGGTCTCGGTAAGACCCTAAAAAATGCAGGTAGGGGAGCATTAAGTCTGGGTGGAAAAGCGCTTAAGTTCATGGGCGGTAAAGGTGGAGCTATAGCTGGTGCAGCGCTTGCTGTTGGTGCAGGTGCATATACTGCATATAAAGGCTATACTGCTGCAGATGATTCTAAGGATGCTAAGCTAGAAGAAGTACAAGCTAAGGTTGACTCTGGAGAAATGAAACCAGAGGAGGCTGCGGCCGCAAGGAAAGAAATTGGCAATACCGCCACTGTAGAAAAGTCAGGTGCTGTTGGCGAAGGTACTGGTATGGCCGTTGGTGCTATTGCTGGTATGAAGGCAGGCGCTATGCTTGGTGCCTTTGGTGGTCCAATTGGGGCAGGTGTTGGCGCAATTGCAGGTGGTGCATTAGGTGCATTTGCTGGATCGAGTGCCGGTAAGTATGTTGGTGAAAAAGTTGGAGGTGGTATAAATGCCGTCAAAGGCTTCTTTGGCGGTAAGACAGATGCACCTGGTGCAGCTACAAAAGAGGCTCTAGCTCCTACACCGGCTACTGTAAATGCAGCTGCAGTAGAGCCTGATATTACATTTAGAACATCAAAAAGAGAGTCTAGTACTATTGGTGGTAGAGTTATTGATGGATTTGAGGGTGGTTACAATCTGCGTGGTAAAAAAGAAGATGTTGAAGAAGCAGATGCAGCATATAACGAATTTCGAAATGCTGAAGATGATGCTACCGCTGAAGCTGCTGCAGCTAAATTTAAAGCTCTTGCTGCCAATATACAATCTCCTGAATACCAGGAGAAGATGAAGCGTATAAGCAAGGAGCAGCAAGCAAGAAAGAAAGCAAAAGTCGACCCGGCAGTTGAAGCCCAGGTAACTGGTGGTCCAGGAGCAATGATTCCAGCCGTAGAAAAGAAGCCTGTTGATAGTGCTGCACCTGGTGACGCAACAGCTGCTGCTTTAGCACCGGGTATGGCTAAGGGGGGACCAGTAGAAGATGG